>Ga0181526_10000968_pt1 | contig 28639 bp, 29 predicted proteins | sample PEATcosm2014_Bin_35_FD_119750 | JGI IMG/M metagenome (GOLD analysis project Ga0181526, IMG submission 119750) | Peatland microbial communities from MTU Mesocosm Facility, Houghton, MI, USA - PEATcosm2014_Bin06_30_metaG | ecosystem: Environmental > Terrestrial > Soil > Wetlands > Peat | place...
CCGGCCCGGACGCCAGGGACGCCGCGGCCGTCACCGACGCCGAGCAGAACCGGATCTGGATCGACCCGGTGATCCACGGCCGCTATCCCGCCAGGGCGCGCGAGCACCTGCTGCCACCGCCTTCGCTGATTCGCGACGGCGACATGGAGCTGATCGGCGCGCCCACCGACTTCCTCGGCGTCAACTACTACTCGCCCCATTACGTCAGGCTCGGCGACTCGACGGCGCTGCAACGGGGCGAGACGGCGATCCCCGCCCGGCCCGGCGTGATCCTCTACAAGCCGGCTCAGCTGCCGGTCACCTCGATGGGCTGGCTGATCGAGCCCAGCGGTCTCTACGACACGCTCGTGACGCTGGCCGCCGAGACGACTCCCGGCCTCCCGCTCTACATCACCGAGAACGGCTGCGCGGCCGAGGACTACGTGAACCCCGACGGCGTGGTCGACGACATCGAGCGCGTCGAGTACGTCCACGGGCACCTCGCGGCGGCCTGGCGCGCGATCCGCGACGGCGTGCCGCTGGCCGGCTACTTCTACTGGTCCCTGCATGACAACTTCGAGTGGTCCTGGGGCTACCAGAAGCGTTTCGGCCTGCTCTTCGTGGACTACGACACCCAGCGGCGCCGGCCGAAGCGCAGCGCCGCGTTCTACTCACGGGTCGCCCGCACGAACGAGCTCCCGCCGCTCGACGTCGCGCTGCGCGAGTCCGCCGCGGCGCAGTCGAGGAAGCCCGGTTGAGCACGACGAGCCGGCTGACGCCGTGGAGCGGCGGGCAGGCCATCGGGCGAGGTAGCGTCCCCAGGGTGACAAACCCCCTCGCCGTGCTGTCGCTTGATGAGCTGCGCCGCCGCACGAGCATGAAGTGGCGGCGGTTCGGAGCCGATGTCCTGCCGCTGTGGGTGGCCGAGATGGACGTGCCACTCGCCGACGCGGTCGTCCGCGCAGTGGGCCACGCGATCGCGATCGGAGACACCGGCTACCCGGAGGGGACGGCTTATGCCGAGGCCTTCTCGGACTTCGCGCGCGAGCGCTGGGACTGGGAGATCGACATCGACGCGAGCACGAACGTTCCCGACGTGATGGGCGGGATCGTCGAGATCCTCCAGCTCGTCACGCGCCGCGGCGACGCCGTGGTCGTCAACTCACCCGTGTACACGCCGTTCTACCGCGTCAGCGAGCAGCTGGAACGCCGCGTGATCGAGGCGCCACTGAACGCAGAGCACCGGATCGATCCGCAAACCCTCGATGAGGCCTTCGCCGCCGCCACGGCCGGCGGTCGCAGCGCCGCCTTCCTGCTGTGCAGCCCGCACAACCCAACGGGCACGGTGCATTCGCGCGAGGAGCTTGCGATGGTCGTCGCGCATGCGCAGCGACACGGCGTGCGGGTGCTGGCCGACGAGATCCACGCCCCGATCGTTGCGGCCGCAAGCGAGCACGTGCCGTACCTGACGCTGCCCGGAACCGAGCGCGCCTTCTGCCTGCTGTCGGCGTCGAAGGCGTGGAACCTGGCGGGACTGAAGGCGGCGCTCGCCGTGGGCGGCGCGGAGGCGGCGGTGGAGCTCGCCGCGATGCCCGAGGGCGCCCGCCACGGGCCAAGCCACGTCGGCGTGATCGCCCACGTCGCCGCTCTGCGGGGCGGCCGCCGCTGGCTTGACAGCCTGCAGCTCGGCCTGGACGCGAACTCCAGGCTGCTCGGCGACCTGCTCGCGGAGCACCTCCCCGCGGTCCGCTACCGGCGGCCGCAGGGGACCTACCTCGCCTGGCTCGACTGTCGCGCCCTGGAGCTCGGCGACGACCCCGCGGCGGTGTTTCTCGAGCGTGGCCGCGTCGCGCTGAGCTCCGGGCCGCGCTTCGGAACCGGCGGGGCCGGCCACGTCCGGCTCAACCTCGCGACCTCGCCCGACATCCTCCGCGACGCCGTCGTGCGGATGGCTTCGGCGCTTCGCTGAAGGCGGCACTCCCCGCGCCGCTCGCAGAAGCGGCCGGCGCTCGCGGCCGCCGCCGCGCAGCGGCTCGGCTCAGCCGAGCACGCGCTCGATCTCGAGCACCGTCGTCTCGCCCGCGCGGACCTTTTCGAGCCCGTCGTCGCGAAGCGTCCGCATCCCCTGTTCCACGGCGAGGCGACGGATCTCCTGCGCCGCTGCGCGGCCGACGATCAGGCTGCGGATCTCGTCGGTGACGTTCATCACCTCGTAGAGGCCGAGGCGCCCGCGGTAACCGGTCCGCCGGCAGCGCGCGCAGCCGACGGCCTCGAAGACATCGACCTCGCCCCCTTCGAGGCCAACGAGCTGGCCGGGAGCCTTCGCCGGGCGGCGGCAGCTGGTGCAAACGCGGCGTGCCAGTCGCTGGGCGACCACGCAGTTGATCGATGCCGCGACCATGTACGGCTCGATTCCCATGTCGACGAGCCTCATCGGAGCGCTCGGGGCGTCGTTGGTATGCAGCGTGGAGAGCACGAGGTGTCCGGTCAGTGCAGCCTCGATCGCGATGTGAGCGCTCTCGCGGTCGCGGATCTCGCCGACCATGATCACGTCCGGATCGGCGCGCACGATCGCCCGCAGGCCCGTGGCGAAGGTCAGCCCGCTGCGCTCTGAGACCTGGATCTGATTGATGCCGGAGAGGCGATACTCGACCGGATCCTCGATCGTCGTCAGCGTCTTCTCGGGCGAGCGGACCATCGCGATCATCGCGTACATCGACGTCGTCTTGCCCGAGCCCGTGGGGCCGGTCGCGAGGATTCCGCCCTGCGTGCGGTGCAGCGCCGCGCCGAGCCGCTCGAGGTCCGCTGCGCTCATCCCGAGCTCGTCCAATGACAGCGGCGAGCGCCCGGCGTCCAGGATCCGCAGCACCGCGGACTCCCCGTCGACGAGCGGCATCACCGCCACGCGGATGTCCACGCGGCGACCGTCGATCACGATACCGATCCGACCGTCCTGCGGCAGGCGCTTCTCGGAGATGTCGAGGTCCGCGAGGATCTTGATTCGCGAGATCACCGCGGCGGCCTGGCTGCGCGGAACGCGCGCGGCCTCCACCATCACGCCATCGATCCGGAAGCGCACGGTGAGCGTGCCGTCGTCGGGCGCGAAGTGCACATCCGACACGCCGCGGTCGACTGCTTCGGAGACGATCGAACGCACCAGCTTGATCGTCGGCGCATCGTCAGGGCTCTCGAACTGCTCCTCATCAAGCCCACGAGCGTCGGTCACGACCTCGTCCTCGATCAGCTCGCCGTCGAGCACGCTCAGTCGCTTGAGCAGCGCGTCCAGGTCCTCCTGCGACACCACCACCTGCTTGACCTGCATGCCGGTGAACATGGACATGTCCTCCAGCACCAGGTAGTTGTCCGGACTGGCGACCGCCACGACCAGCGTGTGGTCGTTCTCGTACGCAATCGGCACCGCGCGCATGCGGCGCGCGGCCGTGAACGAGACGAGCTGCGCGGCGGACGCATCCAGGTTGATGTCGTCGAGGCGCCGATGTTCGAGGCCGAACCGCCGCGCCATCGCGGTTGCAAACTGATCGGTGGTGATCGCGCCGCGTTCGAGCAGGACCTGCCCGATCTGCTCGCCGATCTCGCGCGCCGCGCGAGCAGCCTCCTCGACCGTCTCACGGTCGGCGAATCCGAGCGCCACCACGATGTCGCCGATCCGAGCGCGACTGGCAGGCCGCTCTTCGTGGGCGACGTAATCGGCCGCCAACGCGCTTGCCGGGGGTTGCATAGGACACGTATCGGCCGATTTCGCCCGCAGGCCGAGCGAGATCTTGCGGCCACAGGATGGTCATCCGTCCAGCAATACGCGATTCGGTCAACAAACGACGACGTAAAGCCGAGAAGTGGGTGATGGAGCCCGTGCCTTCGCGACCCGAGTCGACGGCCGGCAACGGCCGCATCGTCGATGCTTTCCGTGACGCCATGGTCACGGCGGCGAGGCATGCCGTGCTCGCCACGGATGCGTCCCCTGTCATCGAGCGCAACGGTAATGGCGTGATCGAGGGCAACGGGAACGGCGTGCTCGAGCGCAACGGAAGCGGCGTGCTCGAGCGCAACGGGAACATCGAGCGCAACGGGAACGGCGTCATCGAGCGCAACGGGAACGGCTCGCTCGAACACAACGGGACCATCGAACACAACGGGAACGGCGTGATCGAGCGTAACGGGAACGGCGTGCTCGAGCGCAACCGGACCATCGAGCGCAACGGGAACGGCGTGCTCGAGCGCAACGGCTCGCATCCGTCAACGCGCAACGGGACCGGTCTCGCACAGCCTGACGGCGCACGAAGCGATCGCCGCGGTGGCGGTGGCGGCGGCCGCGGGCGACGCGGCAACATCAGCGCGATCCGCGTGAGCGTCGTGGTCCCCGCGCTCAACGAGGCACTGAATCTCCGCCACGTGCTCGCGAACCTGCCCGACAACATCTTCGAGGTGGTGCTCGTCCCGGGGCACTCCACCGACGACACCGAGATCGTCGCGCGATCGCTGCGGCCCGACGTCCGCGTGATCCATCAGGACCGCTCTGGCAAGGGGAACGCGCTGGCATGCGGGTTCGCCGCCTGTCGTGGCGACATCATCGTCACGCTCGACGCCGACGGCTCGGCGGATCCGAAGGAGATCCCGGCGTTCGTCGGCGCGCTCGTCGCGGGCGCCGACTTCGCCAAGGGCACGCGCGCGATCCAGGGCGGTGGAAGCCACGACATGACCCTGCTTCGGCGCCTGGGAAACCGCGGCCTGACGCACCTCGCGAACGTGCTCCATGGCACGCACTACAGCGACCTCTGCTACGGCTACAACGCCTTCTGGCACGCCTGCCTACCGGCGCTGAACGTGGACATCGACGGCTTCGAGGTCGAGACGCTGCTCAATCTTCGCGCCGCCAAGTCGGGACTGCGCGTGGCCGAGGTCGCAAGCTTCGAGCTTGCCCGAATCCACGGCCGCAGCAACCTGCGGACGTTCAGCGACGGCTGGCGAGTGCTGGGAACGATCCTGCGGGAATGGGTTCCGAAGCATCATCGGATTCCGCACACTCCGCCGGCGCGGCTCGAGGCCGGGCGCCGCCGCGCGGCCCGCCGCAGCGAGCCGAGCGCGCCCGCTGCCACGCACGAGTAACGCCCGCCGGCGCGCGCGCCGCAGCCGTCTCAGCGGTCGTGGAAGGTCTGCGAGATCTCCCCGATCCGCGAGATCCGGCTGACCAGCTCGTCGCCGTCACGCAGGAACACCGGCGGCCGGCGGTGCGCGCCAACCCCCGGCGGGGTTCCCGTGAACATCAGGTCCCCGGGTAGCATCGGCGTGATCGACGAGATGTGGGCGATCAGCTGCGCGATCGAGAAGGTCATGTCGCCGGTGCTCGCGTGCTGCACCCGCTCGCCGTTGAGCACGCACTCGATCTCGGCGTCCCCCTCGCCGTACTCATCGACGCTGACGAGCCACGGGCCGGTCGGCCCGAACCCGGGGAACGACTTGCCGAGCGAGAACTGCGGCGTCGGTCCGGAGCGCTGAACGTCTCGCGCTGAGAGGTCCTGGCCGACCATCAGGCCGGCGACGTATTCCCATGCCTGGCCGCTGGTCACGTGGTGGGCGCGATGCCCGATCACGACCACCAGCTCGGCCTCCCAGTCGGTGAAGGCGCCGGGAAGCGTCACGCCAGTGCGCGGTCCGGCCAGGCAGCTCGGGAACTTGGTGAAGATCTGTGGCACGGTGGGCGCGTCGGACCCGCTCTCGGCGGCATGCTCGGCGTAGTTGAGCGCGACGGCAAAGAGCTGGCGGGGGCGCGGCACCGGCGGCCCGAGCGCCTCCACACCGAGCTGGTCGCCGTCCCCCAGCAGCGCACCGGAGGAGCTCCAAGCAAGGAACTCCTCCCAGCGCTCGTAGACGAGCTGCGGATCCGGGTCAAATCGCCCCTCGCTCGCAAGCGCGACGTCAACGAAACCGCAGCCCGCGTCGGCGGCCATCAGCCGCCCATTGAGGTTCGCCAGCCGCATCAGGTCCGCCGCAGGCCGTTGACCGGCGCATGCTCGGCGCCGAGGTCGCGCTCGATCGCCGCAGCCGTCTCGAGCAGCGGACCGAGTAGCGTCTCCCTGATCTCCGCAACGGTGACGCGTGGCGCGTGCACCGCCAGGTTGATCGCCGCGATCACGCGGTCCCGGCGGTCGCGAATCGGCGCAGCCACCGATCGCAGGCCGGACTCGAGCTCCTGGTCCACGATCGCGTAGCCCGCGAGCCGCACCCGCTCCAGCTCCGCCTCGAGCTCGGAGCGCGTCGTGATCGTGTCGTGAGCCAGCGGCACCAGCTCGATCTGGTCCAGCAGCTCGGCGCACACCTCCTGATCGAGACCCGCCAACAGCACGCGGCCCATCGAGGTCGCGTAAGCCGGGAAGCGCGTGCCGACGTTGATCACGACGTTCATGATCCGCCGCGTCGGCACGCGGGCGACATACACCACCGATTCGCCGTCGAGCACGGAGACCGACGAGGACTCCCGGACCATCCCGACGAGCCGCTCCATGTGCGGCTGCGCGACCTCCGGCAGCCCGAGCGCCGAGAGGTACGCGAAACCCAGCTCGAGCACCCGTGGCGTCAGCGCGAAGCGCCCCGCCGACTGCTGCTGCACGTAGCCGAGCTCTTCGAGCGTCAGCACGAAGCGCCGGGCCGAGGCGCGCGAGAGCTCGCTGGCGCGCGCGACGTCGCTCAGCGACATCGGCTCGGCGCTGTTCAGCGCGCGGATCACCGCCAGACCGCGCGAGAGCGACTGGACGAACTGCCCGCGGGACGCCACGGCGTCGCTCATCCGGGCCGCTCCTGCTCGGTGATGACCTCGTCGGCGATCGCGAACGCTCGGTTCGCCGCGGGCACGCCCGCATAGACCGAGGTTTGCAGCAGAACCTCGCCGATCTCGACGGCGGAGAGCCCGTTGCGCAGCGCGGCGCGGACGTGCATCGCGATCTCGTGCTCGCGCCCGAGCGCGGTCAGCACGCCCAGCGTGACGGCGCTGCGCGTGCGGCGGTCCAGCCCGTCGCGAGCCCAGACGGCGCCCCACGCGTAGCGCGTGATGAAGTCCTGAAATGGCGCCGTGAACTCGGTCGTGCGCTCGATCGCGCGATCGACGTGCTCGTCCCCGAGCACCTCGCGGCGCACCTGCATGCCGTCCTCGTAGGGCGGGTCGCTCATGCGCCAACCTCCATTTCACGCTCGATCAGCGTTGCCACCTCGTCCGCGCGCTCGATCGCCGCGAGGTGGGCGCCGCGCGCGAGCAGCTCGAGACGCCCGCCGGGCACGCCGGCGGCGATTGCCTGCGAATGCACGGGCGGCACAGCGTGATCCTCGGCCGCGCCGACGGCGAGCGTCGGCGCCGTGATCCGCGCGAGATCGCTGCGCAGATCGAGATGCTCGATCGCCCCGCAGCACGCCGCGTATCCCACGGCGGGGGAGCTCCGCAGCATCGCGCCGGCCCATTCCACGATCTCCGGGTGCGCGCGCGCATAGGCGGGCGTGAACCAGCGCTCGAGCACGGCGTCCGCGACCACGCCGACGTTCCCGGCGGCGCGCACGCTGGCGGCCCGCTGCGCCCAGGCCTCCGCGGGCGGCAGGTGCGCCGAGCTGCAGATGCAGACGAGCCGCTCGATCCGCGCCGGGGCGTGGGCCGCGAGCCACAGTCCCACCATGCCGGCCAGCGAGACGCCGGCGTAGGAGACGCGCCGGAGGCCGAGGCGATCGAGCAGGGCGAGCACGTCGCCGGCGAGGTCGGCGATCGCGTACGGACCCGCCGGCACCGGCGAGCGGCCGTGCCCGCGGTGGTCGAAGCGAACGACCCGGAAGCGGCGCGCGAGCCGCTCCATTGCCGGCGTCCACATCTCGAGCGTCGTGCCGAGCGAGGATCCGAGCAGCAGCACCGGCGCGTCGAGCGGCCCGGTCTGATCGCAGTGCAGGGCCACGGCGCTCATACCGGCCTCGCCGCCAGCGCGCGGTCGATCAGCGAGTCGATCGCGTCAAGGTCGCCCTCGAGTCCGGCCGCGTTTTCGCGCATCCGCTCGACGTCGACCTCGAGGTTGACCAGCAGGTCGGCCGCCCACGCTGCGGCGGAGCCGACGAGCGTCAGCAGGTCGGCGAGCGTCCCCCACTCCGCCTGCCATGCGCCCGCGGCGCGTTCGTGCTCCTGGGGCATCGCGGCGAGCACCGTCGCCACGAGGCCGGGGACTCGGGTCGTGCAGGCGAGCACCGACACGCTGGCGACCGGGTTGTGCTTGTGCGCCATCGCCGAGGAGCCCCCGCGTCCGGGCCCGCCGCCCTCGCGCAACTCCCCGACCTCGCTCTGCGAGAACAGCGCGACATCGCCGGCGACCTTGCCGAGGACACCGGCGAGCACCCCGAGCGCACTCGCCAGCTGGGCGGGGCGCACCCGAATCGCCCCCCACGGCAGCGTCGGTTCGGCGAGGCCCAGCTCAGCTGCGACGCGCGCCGCGATCAGCGGCGCACGCGTCCCGACCGCCCCGCCCATCTGCACGGCCAAGCGCTCGTCCGCCACCCGCAGGGCCGCGCAGGCCTCGTCGAGCCCGACGAGCCAGCCCGCGGCGCGCATGCCGAAGGTGCTGGCCTGCGCCCGCTGCAGCAGCGTGCGCCCCGCCATCAGCGTCGCGCGGTGTTCCTTCGCGAGCGCCGCCGCAGCCGAGGCGGCTGCGGCGGCGTCGACGAGCAGCGGCTCGAGCGCCCTCCTCGACACGAGCATCGCCGCCGTGTCGATGATGTCCTGGCTCGTCGCGCCGAAGTGCACGTGCGGCGCAACGTGCTCGCCGACGGCCTCGCGCAGCGCGGCGACGATCGCGATCACCGGCGTCGCGGAGTCCCCGGCGGCCTGCGCGATCGCGGCGAGGTCAAAGCGCTCGACGCGGCAGGCGTCGGCGATCGCGCTCGCCGACGCGGCCGGGATCGAACCGTCCGCGGCGCAGGCGCGCGCGAGGGCCGCCTCGACGTCGAGCATCGCGGCCAGCCACGCGCGACCGTCGACCTGCGCCGCCACCGGCCCGCGCGCATAGATCGCGTCGAACAGGCCGCCGGAGCTCATACGTGCACGCGCCGGCGAGCGGAGTTCGCGGGCGGGCTCTCAGAGCGCAAAGAACACCGTCTCCCCGGGGCCCTGGAGGTGGATGTCGATTTCGTATCCGCCCGCCACCGCTTTCGCGAGCAGCGTTCCGCGGCGCTCCGCCGGAACGTTCGCGAGCACCGGATCGGCTGCGTTGGCGTCCTCCTCGTCGGCGAAGTAGACGCGTGTGACGCAGCGGTGCAGCAGCCCGCGCGCGAACAGCGACACATCGATGTGCGGGGCGGCGAGCGTACCGCTCGCCATCACCAGCGGCCCGGGCTTGACCGTCAGCAGTTCGAAGCTGCCGTCGCCGTCCTCGTACCCGACGCGCGCGAAACCACGGAACCCCTCGAGCTTCGAGACCCCGCCGTGAGCGTGCAGATCGGCGAACAGCCCGTCGGGATCCGCCTGCCAGGTCTCGAGCAGGAAGTCGGGGATCGGCTCGCCCGCGCCGTCGTAGACGACGCCGCGGATCGTGATCGCGCCGGCGGTGCCGGGGGCCACCGCGTGCGGGCCCTCGGGCCATGGCAGGCCGATCGCGAAGTAGGGCCCAACCGTCTGGGCCGGCGTGCTCGGGAAGATCACAGCGCCTCCTCGAACGGTGTCGCGCCGGGACCGCGCAGGTGGATGTCGAACTGGTACGCGAGGGCCCAGCCGGGCTGGGTGTCCTCGATCGAGAAGCGTGAGATCAGCCGCTTGCGCGCCGCCTGATCGGGGATCGAATTGAAGATCGGGTCGTAGGCGAACAGCGGGTCGCCCGGGAAATACATCTGCGTCACGAGCCGCTGCGCGAACGCGCGGCCGAGCAACGAGAAATGGATGTGCGCCGGACGCCAGGCGTTGTAGTGATTTCCCCACGGATAGGGCCCGGGCTTGACGGTGACGAAGCGGTAGCGGCCCTCCGCGTCGGTGACGGCGCGGCCGGCGCCGCTGAAGTTCGGGTCAAGCGGCGCCTCGAACCGATCCCAGCGATGGCGGTAGCGCCCGCAGGCGTTGGCCTGCCAGATCTCGACGAGCGTGTTGCGCAGCGGCTTGCCCTCCGTATCGAAGACCCGCCCGAATACGAGCGTCCGCTCGCCGATCGGCTCGCCGTCGTGCTGCCTGGTCAGGTCGTTGTCGAGCTCGCCGACCGGCGCCAGCGAGCTGAGCGCCGGGCCTGTCAGCTCGGTGATGTTCTGCGGCAGATAGATCAGCGGCTGCTTGGGGTGGCGCAACGCGGTCGACTTGTACTCGGGGAAGTCGAGCGGTGGATGGATGCCCGCCGCCTCACGCACATAGGAGGACGGCGTGTCCGCCACTGGGTCGTAGATCTGTCGCGGTTGTGGCTGCGAGTCGGTCACTCTCATCCCTCCAGGATCATGGCGAGGCCCTGGCCGACGCCGATGCAGATGGCCGCCAAACCGTAGCCGCCGCCACGCGCGTGCAGCTCGTGGGCGAGGCGCCCGAGGATCCTCGTCCCGGACGCGCCGAGCGGGTGACCGATCGCGATCGCCCCGCCGCGCACGTTGACCAGCTCCGGATCCAGGTCGGGCCACGACGCCAGGCAGGCCAGCGACTGCGACGCGAACGCCTCGTTGAGCTCGACCACGGCGATGTCGCCCCAGCCGATGCCGGCTCGCGACAGCGCCAGGTTCGCCGCCTCAACCGGCGCGATCCCGAACACATCTGGGTCAACGCCGTGGGCTCCGGTCGAGACGATCCGCGCGAGCGGCTCGCGGCGGAGCAGCTCTCCGGCCCGCCGGTCGCCGATCAGCACCATGCTGGCGCCGTCGTTGAGCGGCGAGGAGTTCCCGGCCGTGACCGTGCCGCCGTCGGCGAAGGCGGGCGCCAGCTGCGCGAGCGCTTCGAGCGACGTGTCCGTGCGGATTGCCTCGTCACGCGCCAGCTCGACGCCCGCCACCGGCACGACCTCCCCCATCACTCCCTCGTCGAACGCCTTCGCCGCGAGCCTGTGGCTGCGTAGGGCGAACGCATCCTGCGCCTCGCGCGTGATGTTGTGCATCTCGGCGAGCAGCTCCGCGCTCGCGCCCAGCGAGATCGTCCACCGCTCGGGCATGCGCGGATTGACCATGCGCCAGCCGAGCGTCGTCGAATGCAGCGTCTCCGAGCCGACCGGATATGCGCGCGAGGGCTTGAGCGCAACCCACGGAGCACGGCTCATCGACTCGACGCCGCCCGCGACCACAAGCGATGCGTCGCCACAACGAATCGCCCGTGCCGCCTGGATCGCCGCCTCGAGGCTGGAGCCGCACAGGCGGTTGACGGTCACGCCGGGAACACTGGTCGGCAGGCCGGCGAGCAGCACGGCCATGCGCGCGACGTCGCGGTTGTCCTCGCCGGCGCCGTTGGCATCGCCAAGGAACACGTCGTCGATCGCCGCGGGGTCAGGAACCTCGGCGCGCTCGAGCAGCGCCCGCAGCGCATGGGCGGCGAGGTCGTCCGGCCGTACGCCGGCAAGCGCTCCGCCGATCCGCCCGAACGGCGTCCGCACGGCCTCATAGACGAAGGCCTCGTTCATCGCGCCAGCAGTTCCCGCAGCGCTTCCAGCTCGGTGTCGCTGGGTGGCTCGGTGACCCGCGGCCGTTCGGCCACCGCCAGCTCCCAGCCCGTCGCCTCGCGCGCCTGCTCGACGCTCACGCCCTCGTGCAGCTGGGTCAGCGTCAGCTCGGCGCTCACGGGGTCGGGCTCGAGCACGCCGAGGTCGGTGATCACCGCGGTCGGCCCCCTGCCGCGCAGCCCGAGACGCTCGCGCGCACCCGGGCCGTCGCCGGCTCCCACGGTCGTGCGGAAGTCGAGCCTTTCCACAAGCGTCCGGCGCGAATGCGCGACGGTGACGATCACCTCGCCGCAGCTGGAGGTTATTTCAGGGGCGCCTCCGGCGCCGGGAAGGCGCGTGCGGGGATGATCGTAATCACCGATCACGGTCGAGTTGAGGTTCGCGAAGCGATCAACCTGCGCCGCGCCGAGAAACGCCACATCGACGCGGCCGGCGCCGATCCAGTAGTTGAACATCTCGGGGACTCCCACGACCACGTCGGCGGTCTCGCTGAGCTCGCCGTCGCCGATCGAGAGCGGGATGTGAAACGGCTTTGCCCCGATCGTGCCGGATTCGTAGATCAACACGAGCTCCGGGTTGTGGACCATGCGCGCGAGGATCGCCGCGGTGCTCGGCCGCCCGACGCCGATGAACACCGTCCGCGCGCCGGACAGTCGCCGCGCCGCCACGACCGTCTGCACCTCGTCGGTGCTCGCGGCGGCGCTCACGGCGCGGTGACCGTGCCCAGCACGTGCTCTTCCATCCACGCGCAGAAGCGGTCGCGGTCGCGGCTGATCTCATCCCAATCGCGGTAGAAGTCGTTGTCGCGACGGGTGATGCCCTGGCTGTAGGAGGGCTGGGAGCCGCCGGGCGCGAGCGCGACGATGTCGATCGCCCAGCCGGGCAGCACGACCGCGCCGGGGCGCGGCAGCAGCCGCTCGACGATCCGCTCGACCGTCACCAGCGAGGAGGAGGCCGCGAGCACGGCCTCCTTCTGGACGCCGGGGATCCCCCACAGCTGGACGTTGCCGGCGTGGTCCGCCTCCTGCGCGTGGACGATCGCGACGTCGGGGCGCAGCGCGGCGACGGCGGCGAGGCGCTCGCCGGTGAACGGGCATTCGACGAAGCGCACGTTGGTGTGCGCGACCAGGTCCGTGCCGGCGTACCCGCGCAGCACCGCGAACGGCAGGTCGGCGGCGCCGGCCGCGTAGCGGTTGGCCATCCCGGCGTGGCTGTGCTCCTCGATCTCGATCGCGTGCGGCCAGTCGTGTTCGATCGCGTCGCGGAAGCGGTGCAGCGAACCGACCCCGGGGTTTCCGCCATACGAGAAGACCAGGCGGCGCGCGACGCCCATGCCGATCAGCTGGTCGTAGAGCAGATCCGGCGTCATCCGGATCAGCTCCAGGTCCCGCCGTCCCTGCCGCAGCAGCTCATGCCCGGCGGCGAACGGGATCAGGTGCGTGAAGCCCTCCAGTGCGACGGAGTCGCCGTCGTGCACGAGCTCGGCGACGGCGTCGCCGAGGCTCAGCAGCCGGGCCATCGTTGTGCGCTATGTGAACACCCCGTCATCACGCGCACAACGTATCATCGGGGCCGTCTGTAGCCGCCGCGGCCGATCGACTCGGTGAGCGCACGCAATCGAGCCCAGCTGGCGCCGGTAACCACCACGAGGGAGAGCAGCAGATGGCAACGACTGGTCTGGCCGAGCAGCAGCTTCTGATCAACGGTGAGTGGCGCGCCGCGGGATCCGGCGACACCTTCTCCCGACCCAACCCCTACACCGGCGAGCCCGCGACCACCGCCAGCGCCGGCGGCCGCGACGACGCCCACGCCGCCGTCGATGCGGCGCACGCTGCATTCGCGCAGTGGTCGCAGACCGGGCCCGGCGCGCGCCGGGCGATCCTCTCGCGTGCCGCCGAGCTGATCACCGAGCGCCAGAACGAGATCGCGCAGGTGATGATCGAGGAGACCGGCGCCACGTTCGGTTGGGGGATGTTCAACTGCATGCTGGCGTCGGGGATCCTGCGCGAGGCGGCTGCGCAGACCTACGGCACGGTCGGCGAGGTGATTCCGTCGGATGTCCCGGGCAAGCTGGCGATGGCCGTTCGCGCCCCGGCCGGCGTGGTCGTCGGGATTGCGCCCTGGAACGCGCCCGCGATCCTCGCCGCGCGCGCGATCGCGATGCCGCTCGCCTACGGCAACACGGTCGTCTTGAAGGCCTCCGAGCTCTGCCCCCGCACCCACGCCCACATCGCCGCGGCGATCGCGGACGCCGGCGCACCGGCCGGCGTGATCAACTTCCTCACCAACCAGCCGCAGGACGCGGCCGACGTCGTCGACGAGCTGATCGCCCATCCCGCGACGCGCCGCGTGAACTTCACCGGCTCGACCCGTGTCGGGCGGATCATCGCGGAGATCGCCGGACGCCACCTCAAGCGCGCGCTGCTCGAACTCGGCGGCAAGGCGCCACTGATCGTGCTGGCGGACGCCGATCTCGAGCGCGCCGCCGCCGCCACCAGCTTCGGCGCCTTCTTCCACCAGGGACAGATCTGCATGTCGACCGAGCGTGTGGTCGTGGACCGCTCCGTGGCGGAGCCCTTCGCCAAGCTGCTCGCGGCGCGCGCCGGCGCGCTTGTCGTCGGCGATCCGCGGAGCCCCGAGACCCAGATCGGGCCTCTAATAAACGACGCCGCACTGGAGCGCGTCGGCGAGCTGGTGGCGGACGCGCGCGAGCGCGGAGCGCAGGTTCTCTGCGGCGGCGCGGCCGACGGGCCGTGCTACCCGCCAACGGTCCTGCTCGACGTCAGCTCCGAGATGCGCGTCTACCGCGAGGAGTCGTTCGGGCCACTCGCCTCGATCATCCCGGTCGACGGCGTCGAACACGCGATCGAGGTCGCCAACGACAGTGACTACGGCCTCGCCGCGGCCGTCTTCAGCACGAACGTCCCGCAGGCGCTCGAGGTCGCGCAGCGGATCGAGAGCGGGATCTGCCACATCAACGACGCGACCGTCCACGACGAGCCGCAGATGCCCTTCGGCGGCGTCAAGGACAGCGGCTGGGGGCGCTTCGGCGGCCGCGCGGCGCTCGAGGAGTTCACCGAGCTGCGCTGGATCACGATCCAGGAGAGCGAGCGTCACTACCCCATCTGAGCGCTCGCGGGCGGCGCGCGGCGCCCGGGCGGCGGGAGGCCGGCGCGGGCGTGCCGCGCCGGTCGCCTCGGCAGCTGACGCCTGGCGCTAGTCTCCGCTTGGCGCCCGAGAAGATGAGCAGAAGAGCCCTCACCGTCGCAGCCGTGCTCGTGCTGGTCGCATTGGTGGTCCCCGCCGCCGCCTACGCGGTCCTCGCGACGTTGACGAACCCCGCGGACCCGAGCGCCGTCGCCAGCTGCCCCGGCAGCACCACGACCCCGTGCACGGTGGTCTCGCGCACGACGGCCGAGCAGGTGCAGGTCGGTTCCACCTCGGCGCCGTTCAAGGTCCGGACCGCAGGGAGCATCGTCGGCTGGGAGGTCACACTCAGCTCGCCGACCGCGGCGCAGATCCACTACTTCGACACCCACGAGGGCGGCACCTCGCAGGCCGCGCTCGCGGTGATCCGCCAGGTCAGGGGCCTCGACTACCGGCTCCAGCACGTGAGCCCGCTGGTGAGCCTGCAGCCCTATTTCGGCCAGACCGCGACCTTCCCGCTGGCCAGCTCGATCCGCGTCACGCCGGGTGACGTGATCGCGCTGACGGTCCCGACCTGGGTTCCCGCGCTCGAGCTCCAGGCCGGACGCAAGACCGCCTGGCGCGCGAGCCGCGGCGCAAAGGGATGCTCCGACGTCACGACCCAGACCGCGCAGACGACCATCGGGAGCATCGTTGAGTACGACTGCATCTACAGAACCGCGCTGATCGATTTCGGCGCGATCGAGATTTCGACGCCGTAGCGGCGGTCACGGCCGCGCGGGCGCTGCGGCGCCTCGCCTCGATCAGCTGTGCGTGCCGCGAGCGCCGTAGCCGAGGCCCGCCGCGGCCGGCAGGGCCGCGACGAGCGGACCCTTCGTCCGGCGCATGCGCCGGCGCGCTCCGAACCCGATCGCGGCCGCGAACACGCAGGCCAGCGCGCCGACACCGAGGCCGGCGCGCGCGCCGGCCAGGCTGATGATCACGCCGACCAGCGGCCCGCCGATCGGCGTCGTGCCCTGCAGCGCCACGAACCACAGCGCCATCACCCGGCCGCGCATCGCCGGCTCGGCCGCGAGCTGGAGCGTCGAGTTGCCGCTCGACATGAACGACACGCTCGCGCCCCCGACCAGCGCCAGCGCGATCAGCTCGACCGCCAGCGTCGGCGCCAGTGCGGCCAGCGACAAGGCGATCGCGAAGGCGGCCACGGCCAGCGTCACCGGGCGCAGTCCGGTGTGACCGCGCGCGGCCACGACGAGCCCGCCAAGGATCGCACCGACGCCCATTGCCGCCGTCATGAAGCCATAGCCCTCCGCCCCGGCGTGCAGGGCGTGGCGCGCCATCACCGGCAGTGAAACCTGGAACTCGTAGGCGAGCGTGCCGACGAGCGCCATCATCAGCAGCGGAACGATGATCTCGGGTGTGGCGCGGGCGTAGCGCAGCCCCTCGCGCAGCTGGCCCGACGCGCGCGGCGCCGGCGGCGTCGGGTGGAGCGCCGAGCGCTCCATCGACACCAGCGAAGCGACGACCGCGACGAAGCTGGCGGCATTGATCAGGAAGCACTCACCGGTGCCGACGGTGGCGATCAGCACGCCCGCCACGGCGGGCCCGACCGCCCTGGCCACGTTCACCTGCACCGAGTTGAGGCTGACGGCGTTGCGCAGCGTTTCCGCGCCGACCATCTCCAGCACGAAGGACTGGCGCGCCGGGTTCTCGAACGCGTTGTTGAGGCCGAGCACCACGGCGAGCACGCCGATCTCCCACAGCCGCACCGAGCCGGTGATCGTCAGCACGCCCAGGATCAACGCCTGCACCCCCATCGCCGCCTGCAGCGCGACCATCAGGCGCCGCTTGTCGACCCGGTCGGCGATCACACCGCCGTAGGGAGCGAGCAGCAGGACGGGAAGCGTCTGCAGAGCGACGATCAGGCCGAGCGCGGTCGCCGAGCCGGTCAGCGAGAGCACGAGCCACGACTGCGCCGCCATCTGCATCCACGTGCCGATCAGCGATGTCGCCTGGCCGAAGAAGTAACGGCGGTAGTTGGGCACCGCGAGCGCCGCGAAGGTCCGCCGGCGCGTGTCGCGCAACGCCTCCTGGGCGTGACGTGGCGAGCCGTTCAACGCAGCCGCTCCGCCAGCATCTCGAGCGCCGGTATCGCGTCGAGGATCGCCGCTCGGGCGGCGGGGTCGAGCGCGGCGAGGTGGGCGGCCAGCGCGACGCTCCGTTCGTGCTGGATCCGCGCACGCAACCGCCTACCCGCTGCGGTCGCCTCGGCCACCGCCACGCGACGGTCGGCGGTGTCGGTCGTTCGCCGCGTGAGGCCCGCCTCGCACAGGCCGCCCAGCACGCGCGAGAGCATCGTCGGGTTGAGCGCCTCACGCTCCGCCAGCTCGGTCAGCGACAGCGGGCCGTGGCGAACCACGGTGAAGAGGACCGAGATCTGCGTCGGCGTCAACCCGCTGCCGGCCTTCGTCTCGCGCAACCGGCGTGCGAGACGTCCGACCGCCGCCCGCAGCCTGACGCCCGCGTCCTCCTGGCTCGCCTCTGTGGTTTCGTCCCTTATCATAAACTTGCCTATCGGCAAGCATCTTATCGCACGCCGACGACCACCGCAACCCGCCGCGTGAAGGGCGCATGGGGCGACCGGCCCCGCGTCAGAAGCGGGCGCGCCGCGTCAGCGGCGATCGAGCCCGCCAGCCGGCGGTCATGGCCGCCGCACCGGCGTCAGGAGCGGCCGCGGCGCTGACCGAAGGTGCCGAAGACGATGTCCCACCACGGCGCACTGATGCCGTAGCCGTGCGTCTCGTCCTCGAAGTGGTGACGCATGTGCAGTTCGCGCAGCCGGCGCTCGAGCGCCGTCCGCGGCTGGCGATGGTGGTGCAGCGCGTAGTGCAGCATGTCGTAGGCGAGGTAGCCGGCGAGGAACCCGGCGCCGACCGCCCAGGCGAGCGGCGTGCCGAAGATCGCCACGAAGACCGCGAGGAAGAGCACGGCGAGCGGCACCGAGACGGCGGGTGGCATCACGAGCCGCAGGGGATCGTTCGGATGGTCGTGATGGACGCCGTGCACCATCCAGTGCAGCCGTGCGCCGATGCCGTCCTCCGGCTCGAAGTGGAAGATCGCGCGATGGATCCAGTACTCGCTGAAGGTCCACGCCACGTAGCCGCCGAGCGCCCCGAGCAGCGTGCGTGGAACCGACTCCCCGCCAAGCGCCACGACGGTGAGCGCGATGATCGCCGGTCCGAAGATCAGCGGCGGCACCACCGGATGCACACGCGACAGCCGGTCCAGCCAGGCGCTGCGGAACATCGGCGGCGAGGCCCGCAGCAGGTCGGTGCGCGAGCCGCGAAGCTGCTGGTCACCGAGTGGGCTGTCGAGCGGGAGGTTGCGCATGCGGAGCACGAGAACGTGTACCCCGGTTTATAGCGGGTCTGCGGCTCGCCCTCCGCAGTTCCAAGCCCGGAGCCGCCGCGCGGCGCAATTTGCCCGCGGCCGCGGCCTCGCGTGGGGCTCGGGAAGCCCGCCGCACGTGCTCCCGAAGCCACCCGGCCGCGCGGTGTGCGCTAGGCGGGTCGCGAGGGATCGACGCCCGGACAGCGCAATAGCGACTCGCGCACTCGACGCCGCAGCGCCTCACGCTCGCGAGCCTGCTGCTCGTCCGCTCGGTTCCCCGCCGCTTCGGACTCCGTGTCCGCTGCCGCCTGCTGCTCCATGGCCGTTATCCAATCATGCTGCGCGGACGGCTGCGCCGCCAATCCCTCACCAGGCGGTGGTCAGATGGCTGCCCACTAGTCGGTTGAGAGCGCGAGCACGAGCGGCGCGGCGCACAGCGCGACCAGGGCCAGCGCGAGGAACGCGGGCGTCGGGTGATGCACCAGCACCGCGACAAGCAGGGCGACCACCAGGCCGCCGGCGTTGCCCGCGAGCCACAGCAGTGCGGTGACGGTCCCGGCGCTGGCGCCGGCGCGGCGCTCGCTCAGCTCGAGGATCACCGGCAGGAGCGTGAGCAGCAGCAACCCGATCGCCACCAGCACGATCGCGTCGATCGCCACGACGTGCTGGATCGCGAGCAGCGCAGCGCCCGTGACCGTGACGGTCACGGCGCCCGCGACCATGCTCCGCTCGGCTTTGCGGCTGACCACCAGCGGCGGCAGCACGGCGGCGCCGAGCGCGCCGGCGAGCACCATCGCCACGAGCAGGCCCCCGGCGGTGGTCGACGAGATGCGGTAGTTGTGTAGCAGCGCCTGCAACCATGTCGTCAGCGCGACGAAGGCGCCAAAGCCGAGGAACAGCAGGCCGCTGAGCACGCGGACGTTGCGATCGGACCAGACCTCCCGCAGCGCGACGATTCCGAGCGCCACATCGGGCTCCGCATCGCTTCGGCCGTGGTGGCGCATCTCGAACAGCAGGGCGCCGGCGGCGATCACCGCGAAGGCTGCCTCCAGCTGCAGCAGCGCGGCCAGGTGGGCGCCGCCGAACAGCGTGCCGAGCGTCAGCGCCAGCAGCATCCCCAGGAAGATGCCGGCCGAACCGACCGCGATCCCGTGCGGGCGCAGCCGCGGCGGCAGGTGTTCGCTCGCAACCTTCGTCACGGCGTTGAGCACGAGCGGCTGGCCGACCGCGACCAGCAGCTGGCCGAGCAGCGCCCAGGCGAAGTCGGGCGCAACCAGCCGGGCGAGCCCGCCGAGCGCCGTCAGCATCGCGCCGACAGCCAGCCAGCGATGAAAGGAGCGGTCGAGCAGTCGTCCCGCCGGTATCGCGAGCACGACGTAGAACAGCGGGAAGATCTCGGCCAGCCAGCCGATCGCCGTCTCGGACACGTGGTAGTGGTGAGCGCTCGCCGTCGTCAGCGGCGCGAAGGTCAGCCACAGCAGCTGCGTCGCCGCAGCGAGCATCGCGTAAGCCGCCACGGGCCGCCAGCGGCGCACGTCCCGCGCGGTCTCAACTCCCACCACCACGCTCACGGCCGCATCCTAGCGGCCGTCGCCGCGGGCGAGCGGGTGGAGTTGGCAGCCTGGCTTCGGCGTCGTGGCGCCGCCCGAACCTATAGCCTGACGGCCATGCCATCCCGATACCTCGTCATCTGCTCCGTGCTCGCCGCCGGCGTGATCGCCGGCTGCGGCTCCTCCACGAACAACTCCGACACCGCCCACCTGCAGCTTCCGCCCTCCCAGTCGCAGACGCTCACCTACTCGGCGACGTCGACGACAGCCAGCAGCACCACCGCGGCGGCGCCGGTCACCACGCCGACTTCCGGTCCGCTGGCCACCGAGCCGAAGATCACGGTCCCGTCCGGGAAGCCGCCCACCACACTCACGAGCACCGACCTGATCAAGGGCACCGGGGCGGTCGCGGCTGTGGGCGACACGGTCACGGTCAACTACGTCGGCGCGCTCTACAGCAACGGCAAGATCTTCGACGCCTCGTGGAACCGCAAGCAGACCTACACCGTTCCCGGGCCCCTGGGCACCGCTCCCGTCATCCAGGGGTGGAACAAGGGCATCGTCGGCATGCGCGTCGGGGGTCGGCGTGAGCTGATCATCCCGCCCTCGCTGGCCTATGGCGCCGCCGGCCAGGCACCGAGCATCCCGGCGAACGCCACGCTGATCTTCATCATCGACCTGCTCGGCGTCACCCCGGCCAGCGGAGCGAGCGGCTGACGCCACTGACGCTTCTGCGCGAGCTCGCAGCCAGCCCACCTGCTGGCTGCGAGTACGTGGAGGCGCGCTGGGTCGAGCGGACCTCCGAGCAGCTGCGCGTCAGCGGCGGCTGCGTGGACGGGATCGAGTGCACCACCGAGCAGGGCGTCGGCATCCGCGTGGCGGTCGCCGGCTGCGGCTTTGGCTTCGCCGCCACGCGCGAGGCCACCAAGACCGGGCTCGAGCTGGCGCTCGCGCGCGCCGTGGCGGTCGCGCGCGCGCTGCCGGCGTCGCGGTCGCGGACCCAGCTCGCACCCGTGCCGCCTGCCCACGGGCACTGGGCGAGCGTGTGCGAGATCGACCCGTTCACGCTCTCGCTGAGCGAGCGCCTCGAGCTGCTGCTCGAGGCCGAGGCGCTGCTGCGCGGCGATCCGCGCATCGTTCGCGGCGTCGCCGAATCGCTCGCCGTGCGCACGGTCGTGGCCTTCGCGTCCAGCGACGGCGCCGCGTTCACCCAGGAGCGAACCGAATGCGGGGGCGGGATCAGCGTCCACGCCGCCGCGGACGGCGAGCTACAGCAGCGCTCCTACCCGGCGGGGCATGGCGGCTCCGTCGCTTTGGCCGGGCACGAGCACCTGCTCGCACTCGACCTGCCCGCCCACGCTCCGCGCATCGCCGAGGAGGCGCTCGCGTTGCTGAACGCGCCCCCATGCCCAAGCGGGCGCACGACACTGGTGCTGGGTGACGAGCAGCTGGCGCTGCAGATCCACGAGTCGATCGGCCACGCGCTGGAGCTCGACCGAATCCTGCTGGGCGAGGCCTCCTACGCCGGCGCGAGCTGGGTGTCGCCGGCCGACGTCGGCACGCTGCGCTACGGCTCGCCGCTGCTCGCGATCAGCGCGGATGCGACGCTCCCGGGCGGCCTGGGCTCCTTCGGCTGGGACGACGAGGGCGTCACGGCGCAGCGCACGATGCTGATCGAGGACGGCGTCCTGCGCGCCACCTTGTCCGACCGTCAGTCGGCCGCCGCGATCGGCGCGCCGTCGGGCGGAGCAGCCCGCGCCGACGGCTTTGCGCGCCAACCGATCGTGCGGATGACCAACGTATCGCTGGAGCCCGGCGAGTCCGGGACGCTCGAGCAGTTGATCGCGGAGGTCCCCAGCGGCGTCTACATGGAGACCAACCGCTCGTGGTCGATCGACGATCGACGGCTGCACTTCCAGTTCGGCACCGAGATCGCACGCGAGATCCGCGACGGGAAACTCGGCCGGTTGCTGCGCAACCCCACCTACGCCGGCGTCACGCCCGAGTTCTGGAACTCGCTCGAAGCGGTCGCGAGCGCGCCCGCGTGGCGTCTGTGGGGGCTGCTCAACTGCGGGAAGGGCGAGCCCGGCCAGTACGCCCACGTCTCCCACGGCACGGCTCCCGCCCGCTTCCGCGATGTCGAGGTGGGGGTCCTGCGGTGACCGTCGAAGGCGAGCTCGCGCTCGCCCGGCGCGCCCTCTCCCACCTCGCCGGCGACCAGGCTCAGGCCACGGTGACGCATGAGCGGTCGCTGTGCACGAGGTTCGCCTGCTCCGCGGCAACCCAGGCGACCGCAATCGACGACACCTCGGTCGAGCTGCTGTGCGTGCTCGACGGTCACACCGGCGCTGCCTCGACGAACCAGGTCGACGACCCCGGGCTGGCGGACGCGGCGCGACTCGCGCGCGACGCCGCGGCAGCCGCCGCGCGCAGCGGGACCGGAGCCTATCCAGGCCTGCCGCAACCGCAGCCGACCCCGACCCACGATGGCTACGACCGGGCAACCGCCTCACTCGAGGCGGCAGTCGCCGGCTCCGCCCTGGCCGCGGCGTTCGCCGGCTGTCGCGATCGCGGGCTCGAAGCGTTTGGGATCTGGACCGCCGGCGAGGTCACGATGGCGATCGCCTCGAGCACCGGCATCGAGGTCACCGACGCGGTGACCGACGCCGGGATGACCGTGATCGCGCGCGATCACGACGGCCGCAGCGGTTACGCAGCCTCCACAGCCGTGGCGGCCGGCGCGATCGATGCCGCCGCCCTCGCCGCCGCCGCCGCGGCGCGGGTGAGCGCAGACGAGCGCCAGAGGCTCGAGCCCGGCGAGTACCCCGTCGTCCTCGACCACGCCGCCGTCGCCACGCTGCTCGACTTCCTGGGCGCGCTCGCTTTCAACGGCCTCGCCCACGCCGAGCTGCGAGGCGCGCTGTGCGGGGCGATCGGCATGCCGGTCGCCGCACCTTGCATCAGCCTCGCCGACTCGACCCGCGGGCCGGGCACCCTGCCCCGCAGCTTCGACGCCGAGGGCGTCCCGAAGCGCCCGTTGGCGCTGATCGAGCAGGGGATCGCCCGCGCGGTGGTACACGACACACGCTCGGCGGCGCTCGCGGACACCCGCTCGACCGGGCACGCACTCGCGCCGGGTGGCAGCCCGGACGGTCCCGAGCCGACCAATCTCGTGCTGGCGGGCGGCGACGCGGCCACGCTCGCGGAGCTCTGCGCGCCGATCGAGCGCGGGCTTTTCGTGACGCGCCTGTGGTACGTCAACACGGTGGAGCCGCGCCGCGCGCTCCTGACCGGGATGACCCGGGACGGAACGTTCCTGATCGAAGACGGCGTGATCGGTCGCCCGTTGCACGACGTGCGCTTCACCGACTCGGCGCTGCGCATCCTCGCGGCAACCGAGCAGCTCACCGCCGCGCAGCGGCTGGTCAGCGACACGGACCTCTACGGGCGGCGCTTCGCGAAGGGCGTGCTCTGCCCAGCCCTGCGGGCCGGCGCCTTTCGCGTCAGCGGCGGCTCAGCCTGATCCGCCCCAGGGGTGTTTCAGCAGCAGGATCGTGTTCGCCACGAACAGGATCGCGAAGAAGATCGTCCAGCGGTTCAGGTTGCGCTCGACCAGCGATCCGCCACCGAGCGGACCCGCGCCGGTTCCCACGCCGAACGCACCGGACAGGCCCGAATCCTTGCCCGAGTGCATCAGGATCAGCAGCACCAGGATCACGCAGATTACGACCTGCAGCGTTGAGAAGATCGCCTGCATGCCGTCAGTCTACTAATCGCCCGTGGACGATTCCAGGGCGTCGAGCTCGTCGATCGCGCGCAGGATCTCGACCGCCTCGCCGCGCAGCTGACGGTCGAGCGTCCGGTAGTCCTCGTCGGAGAGCTTCCCGGTGCGGTAGTCGGTCTCGTTGTCGCGGATCTCCGAGTACTTCGCCTGCTTGGCGCTCTCGAGCGCGCGGCGCGCGTCCGAGGCCGGCGGCGTGGCGTCGCCGCCACGCGCACGAAACGGCGCGCTCAGCGCCCAAAGGACGAACGTCAGCAGCGCTGCGATCAGCAGCGCGGCGAGCAGCGCTGTCATCGTTGCGCGCCTGGCCAGGCGGACCTAGGCGCGACCCAGCTCCCGCCCGACACGCGCGAGATAGCGCGCCCGCACGCGATCGCGCACACCTGACGGAGCCGGCCAGATCGCAGTCAGGCCACCGAGGAACACGATCAGCCCGCCGACCCAGATCCACATCACCAGCGGCGAGGCGATCAGCGTGAACGAGGCCGCCGGCGGGTAGGCGACGTAGTGCCCGACGATCGCGCGCAGCAGGTAATAGGCGAGCTTCAGCTGGTCGACGCCGGATTCGCTCGTCGGGATCAGCCCGTCAGCCCTGTTGACCAGCGACTCCTCCGGCAACTGCGTGCCGTTGGCCGCCAGCGTCGTGCCGAGCGGCTTGATCGCCGCCCACAGGTCGCGCCGCCAGCTGGATTGCAGCCCGATCTGATCGACCGCGTCGCCGGAGATCAGGCTGGCGACGACGAGCCCCGGCACGATCGGCGACGCCGGGTAGTAGCCCGCGCTCGGACGCAGCGTGCCGACGTAGTGCCCGCCTCGCGTGACGCGCAGAACAGCACCCAGGGTCATCGTCGCGCCGGTGTTGTTGGGGTCCGTCACGACCGACCCGGTCGCGCGCATGTACTTCATCGTGTAGGCGCCGACCCGCGCGGACTGGCCGACCTGCAGGCTGAGCGTCTGCTCGTGCTCGAAGGTGGCGGACGCCGCAACGCCGATGAACAGCACGGCGATTCCAACGTGGACGATGTAGCCCCCGTAGCGGCGGCGGTTGCGGCGCACCATCGAGAGCAGCGCCTGCGGCGGCGAGTCGCGCGAGGTGGCGCGCCGCGCCCGCCACCCGCGCCAGAACTCCTGGCCGACGCTGGCGAACACGAACATCGCCGCGCAGAACAGCAGCACCACGCCGGGCGAAGAGCCGATCGGCACCACCGTGTAGGCGCCGACCGCCATCGCCGCAGCGGCGCCGAGCGGCAACAGGAAGTTGCGACGCGCGTTGGCGAGCGTCGCCCGCCGCCACGCGATCGCCGGGCCGATTCCGCTCAGCAGCACGAGGATCAGCGCGAGCGGCACGGTGTAGCGGTCGAACCACGGTGGCCCGACCGCCGCCGAGGTCCCCGTGACCGCCTTCGAGATCAGCGGGAAGAAGGTGCCCCAGAAGATCACGAAGCACAGGCCCACCAGCACCACGTTATTCAGCAGGAATGCGGCCTCGCGCGAGAACAGCGAGTCGAGCGTGTGTTCGCTGCGCAGCACCTCACGGCGGCTGACCACGAGATAGATCGAGCCCCCGGTCATCGCGGCGATCAGCGCCACGAAAGGGATCCCGAGCGTCGAGGCGCCGAACGCGTGGATCGAGTTGAGCACGCCGGAGCGCACGAGGAAGGTTCCGACGATCGCGAGCGTGCTCGCCCCGAGCACGAGCGATGCGTTCCAGATCTTCAGCATCCCGCGCTTCTCCTGGATCATCACCGAGTGCAGGAACGCGGTGCTGATCAGCCACGGCATCAGCGCCGCGTTCTCGACCGGGTCCCATCCCCAGTAGCCGCCCCAGCCGAGTTCGTAGTAGGACCAGCGCGCGCCGAGCACGATCCCGATCCCCAGGAACAGCCACGACGCGAGCGCAAAGCGGCGGGTGACGCGAATCCAGTCGGCGTCGACGCGCCGGACGACCAGCGCGCCGACGGCGAACGCGAAGGGAATCGTGAAGAAGGTGTAGCCCGAGTAGAGCATCGGCGGGTGGATCAGCATGCTCGGGTTGCGCAGCAGCGGGTCGAGGCCGGCGCCGTTGGTCGGCGCCGGGTGCGTCTGGTTGAAGGGCGAGTCGAAGAACACCAGCAGGGTCGTGAAGAAGGCCCCGAAACCGAGCAGCACGCTGCTCGCGTAGGGCACGATGTCGCGCAGGCGGTTGCGCGTGATGAAGGTCGCCACGCTCGCCCAGACCGAGAGCAGCCACACCCACAGCAACAGCGATCCCTCCTGCGACGACCACATCGCCGCGGCGCGGTAGAGCAGCGGCGTCGTCGTGCTCGAGGTGTTTGCGACCGTGTTGTAGGAGAAGTCGTTGCGGATGAAGGCGACCTCGAGGATCACCATCGCCACGGTCAGGATCGCGGCCAGGCAGTAGATGGAGTGCCGGCCCGAGTCGACCCAGTCACGCCGGCCGCGGCGCGCCCCGTACAGCGCGGCCGTGATGCCGTACAGGGAGACCGCCAACGCGAGCACGAGCGCGACGCGCCCGGCGAACGCCATCAGCCGGCCTTCCCGCTCACGTCGAGCTCGGCGCCGCGCTGTACTTCGAGGGGCACTTCGTAACCATCGAACTGGGCTGGGCGACGAAGGTGCGCCCGCGCAGCTCGCCGGTGACGATCAGCTCGCGCCCGACCTCGAAGGTCGGCGGCACGCTGCCGCTGTAATCGACCTCGACCGTCGGCCCCCCGCCGGTGCGGTCCGCAAGCGCGAAATCGACCGCGCCGCTCGCGAGGTCGTGCACCGAGTGCTTGACGACCGTGCCGGTCAGCTGGATGTCGCTCCCCGCCTTGCCCTGGCGGAGCAGCTGGCTCGGCGTCAGCGCCGGATCCGCGGCGGAGAAGCTCGTGTAGATCAGGCCGCTCGCGAGCAGCACCGCCAGGGTCAGCGAGACGACCAGCCTGACCTGTCGCTTGCGGGGAGGAGTCATCGCTGCGCGAAAGTATCGCAAGCCGCCTCGCATGGGGCCACGGTCGCGTCCGCCGCGCAGGGGCGCCGATCACAGGCGCCCCACGGGACGCCGCACGCCACCGCTAGGTGGGCGGGTTGTAGTGGACCCGCTCCGGCTCCAGCGCGAACTTGATCCGCTGCTCACCGGGCGCCAGGTAGGGGTACTCGTCGGCGTCGATGTACTTCTTCGCCAGCGCGTTGATGTGCTCGAGCGCGCCGTCGTGCGTGTCCGTCACCAGCCGTCCCGTCACGGACACCCACTCATGGGGATCCCCGTCGGCCATCACCGTCACCGTCGCCGTGCCCGCGCGGCGAAGATTCGCCGGCCAGCCACGCCCCTCGGCGCTGTTGACCGTGATCCTGCCGTCCTCGGGATGCGCCCAGACGATCACCGTCTGGACCGTGCCGTCGCGGCGGGGGATTGCCAGATGCGCGTGGTTCTTGCCGGCGATGATCTGCTCAGGACGGCCGGCGAGCGTGTCTGCCATATGTTCTCCATCTCATCGTGGAAGGGCGTGAGCTGCCACACGGACGGTAGCGAAGGCGCCCATCGCCTCAGTGGATCGCGATTCGTCGGCCGGGTGCAGGCGGACGCCCTGGACCGCGCCTCAGCGGCCGGAGCGGTTGCCCGTTCGGCGCAGCGCGTACACGATCAGCATCGAGAAGAGCACCGACAGGATCAGGCCGGCACCGTGTCGGTGCAGCACGTACCACGAGAACAGGCCGGCGCCGAACGACCCGACCAGGCCGACCAGGATCGTCGTGCCGACGCCCATCGGATCGGGGCCGGGAACCAGCAGGCGCGCGAGCGCACCGACCACCAGACCGGCGACCGCGAGCAGGATCAGGAAGACGAGGAGGCTCATGGCGAACGCGCTTCACGATCAGCGTACTCCGCCGGCGCTCCACGGCGCCATGCGGCGACGCGCGGCCGCGTCCCGGCCGCGGCAGGCGTCCCCGCGGTCAGCCGATCGCGCTGTGGGCGCGCGCCACCAGCAGCGCTACGAGCCGATGCTCGAGCGCCGTGGACGGCTTGGCGCCGACCGACTCGACGCTCAGACTGACCTCGGCCTGGCCGTAGGTGAAGCCGACCAGGTCGACGTACAAAGGCAGGATCAGCGTCGTCGTCTTGTGCGTCACGGTGATGATGACCGCGAAGCGGTCTGCGAAGGCATCGTCGGCACCGGACACGTCCGCCGTCAGGTGCGAGGCGTAGCTCTTCACCGTCTCGTCCTTCGCCGGCTTGCCGACCAGTTCGGTGCGCAGATCGGCCAACAGGCACGGAAGCCCGCGCGGGCCGGTGACCGCCGCGAAGTCCTTGGCGACCAGGGCCGCTGAGGGAAGGATCTCCGTGCCCGAGTTCAGCGTGACGGACGTACCCGACAAACTGGCGAAGTTCGGGGACTGGGTGTTTGCGAACGCGTCGCTCGTCGGCACGCCACCAACGCACCCGGTCAGCTGCGTCTGCTGGCGCACCTCCGTCGCCGTGATCGGGTTGCTCTGCTGCTTGAGCTTCGGTACGTCGCCTTGACGGACGTTGATCGCCGTGGCGATCGCGAGCGCGTCGGACCGGGTGACGGCGCGGTGGGCGGCGAGCGCCGCGTCCACACCGCAGGCCAGCACGATCACGACGATCAGCGCGCCAACCGCCGCACGCCGCCCCCGCAGCCTCGATCGAAGGACCATGCCCGACGATCATAGTGCCGCCGCCACACGGCTCAGCGACGGCGTCGCGGGGAGCCGTCCTCGGAGCGGACGTAGAACCCCGCAATCCTCTGCTGCGCGCTCAGTTTGCGCGGAGCTCCGCCGATACACTCGGATGGAAAGGTAATAGCGCGCAATGGCCAATCGGGCCGAACAGAAGGCTGCGGCACGCGCCGCACGTGAAGCCAAGCAACAGAGACTCAGCGCCGTCCAGACACGGCGGCGGCGACTGACCTGGCTCGGCGGCCTCGCCGCCACGGTGGTGGTGGCGCTGGTCGTGGTGATCGTGGCGAACTCAGGCGGCGGCGGCCCGACGCCGGCGGCCAAACGATCCTCGATCGAGTCGGTCGAACGCCTGATCGGCGGCATCCCGGAGTCCGGCAACACGCTCGGCAACCCGAGGGCGCCGGTCACGATCACCGAATACGCGGACATCGTCTGCCCGGTGTGCCGCGACTTCGCCCTGA
>Ga0181526_10000971_pt1 | contig 28577 bp, 22 predicted proteins | sample PEATcosm2014_Bin_35_FD_119750 | JGI IMG/M metagenome (GOLD analysis project Ga0181526, IMG submission 119750) | Peatland microbial communities from MTU Mesocosm Facility, Houghton, MI, USA - PEATcosm2014_Bin06_30_metaG | ecosystem: Environmental > Terrestrial > Soil > Wetlands > Peat | place...
CTCAATCACGGCGGCACCGAGATGGGCCAGGGCCTCTTTACCAAGGTGGCGCAGATCGTGGCGGCCGAGCTCGGCGTCCCGCTGTCGCTGGTCCGGGTATCGGGCACCGACACCGCCAAGGTTCCCAACACCTCGGCGAGCGCCGCCTCGGCCAGTTCCGATCTCAACGGCAAGGCCGCTCAGGCCGCCGCGCGCACCATCCGCGAGCGGCTGGAGACCTGGCTGCGCGAGCAGCACGGTGTCGAAGCCGACCAGGTGCGCTTTCGCGACGGTCGCGTGACGGTCGGAAGCGAGGAGTTCAGCTTTGCGCACGTGGTGCAGCGCGCCTATCGCGCGCGAATCTCCCTGTCATCCACCGGCTTCTACCGCACGCCGAAGATCGAGTGGGACAAGGCCCGCATGCGGGGACGGCCGTTCTTCTACTTCGCCTACGGCGCCGCAGTCAGCGAGGTGGCCGTGGACACGCTGACGGGCGAAACGCGGCTGCTGCGCGTCGACATCCTGCACGACGTCGGCGCCTCACTCAATCCGGCCATCGACCTGGGCCAGATCGAGGGCGGCTTCCTGCAGGGCGTCGGCTGGCTGACCTCCGAGCAGCTCTGGTGGAACGCGCGCGGCGAGCTGCAGACGCATGCGCCCTCGACCTACAAAATACCCACCGCGCGCGACTGGCCCGCCCAGGCCACGATTCGCGTGCTCGAACATGCCCCGAATCGCGAGGATACGATCCATCGCTCGAAGGCCGTGGGCGAACCGCCGCTCATGCTCGCCATCTCAACGCTGCACGCGATCCGCGACGCCGTGGCGAGTGTCGGCGCGCCAGGCGCCTTGGCGGTGTTGCCCTCCCCGGCGACACCAGAGGCGGTGCTGCGGGCGCTCAGCACCAGACGCCGGGGGAGTTGCGCCGCATGAGCATGGCGGACACCGTGCCCTGGCTGACGACGCTGCGCGACTGGCCGCGTGCAGCTCTCAAACGGCTCGAGCGCCAGGCCCCGGTCGTGCGAGTGCTCGTGGCGCAGGTGCGCGGCTCGGCGCCCCGCGAAGCGGGCGTCACCATGCTGGTCGACGCCACTGAGGTCATCGGCACCATCGGCGGCGGTCAGCTCGAATGGCAGGCCATCGCCGCGGCGCGCGCGTTGCTGGCTGCAGCCGATGCGCCGGTGCGCGTACAGCGGCTGGTGCTGGGCGCCGATCTGGCGCAGTGCTGTGGCGGGGTGGTCGAGCTCTGGATCGAGCGCCTCGTGCCTGCCGATCGACCGCTCCTGGCCGCCGCGCTCACCGCCGTGCAGGTGCGTCCCACGTGGCTCAGGAGCAGATTCACGCCGGCCGGCATCGAGCGCTCGCTGCTGTCTGCCGACCCGCATGCGCACACCGGCGCGCCCACGCTGCTGCGCGACCTCGACGGTTCAATCACATTGGTCGAGCGGCTCGATGACGCGCTGCGGCCGCTGTGGCTCTACGGCGCGGGCTATGTCGGCCAGGCGCTGGCGCGGATCCTGCTCGACCTGCCGATACGGCTGACCTGGATCGACGCCCGAGCGCACCTGTTTCCCACAGGCCTCCCCGCCGCGGTTGCGCTGGCGGACGATCCGATGCCCAGCGTCGCGCGTGTGCCCACGGGCGCGCACGTCCTGATCATGACGCACAGCCACGCGCTCGACTATGCCCTCTGCCGCGCGCTGCTCGAGCGCGACGATCTCGCCTCGCTCGGCGTCATCGGCTCGGACAGCAAGTCGGCGCGCTTCCACTCGCGGCTACGACGGGAGGGCGTACCGGCCGAACGGCTGGCGCGGCTGACCTGTCCGATCGGCATCGGCGGCATCGGCAGCAAGTGGCCCGCGGCAATCGCGGTCGCCGTGGCCGCGCAGCTGCTGCTGCAGCTCGAGCGCGCGACCTCGCGTGCGGACGCGGCCCTCGGGGTGGCGTCGAGCAGCGCCGCCGCGACGGCCGACTGCCACGGGGATTGTGAGCACTGTCAGGTGGGAGCTCGAGCCACGCGATGACGGCGTACCTCGCCGACTGGTTCGCGCTCGGAGTGCGCTGGCTGCACTTGATTGCCGGCATCGCCTGGATCGGCGCCTCGTTCTACTTCGTCTGGCTCGACAATCACCTGCAGTCTCCGCTGACGCGCGATGAAGATCTGGCGGGCGAGCTCTGGGCGGTGCATGGCGGGGGCTTCTACCGTGCCGTGAAGTACCGGCTGGCGCCACCGGCGCTGCCGCCGACGCTGCACTGGTTCTACTGGGAGGCGTACACCACCTGGCTGTCAGGCTTTGTGCTGCTTTGCCTGCTGTACTTCGCGCGGGCGGAGGCCTACCTGATCGACCCGGCCGTGGCACCGCTCTCCAAATCCGCCGCCATCGCCACCGCCCTCGGCGTATTGGTGCTGGGCTGGCTGCTCTACGACGCGCTGTGCCGCTCGCCGCTGCAGCGACACACAGGCGCACTGGCGCTGACACTCACGGCGCTGTTGTGCGCGGAAGCGTACGCGCTCTGTCATCTGTTCAGTGGCCGCGGCGCCTTTCTGATGTTCGGCTCCAGTCTCGGGACGATCATGGCGGCGAACGTGCTGTTCGTGATCATCCCGGGTCAGCGCGAGCTGGTTCGCGCCAAGCGCGAGCAGCGTTCCCCCGATCCCGCGCCGGGGCTGCGCGGCAGGCAGCGCTCGATCCACAACACCTATCTGACGCTGCCGGTGCTGTTCGCAATGATCAGCAACCACTACCCGATCACCTTCGGGGCACGCGAGAACTGGCTGGTGCTCATTGCAATGAGCCTCGCCGGCGCCGGAATCCGCGCCTGGTTCGTGGCGCGGCACCGCGAGGCCCATTGGCGTCCGTTCGCGCTGACGGCAGCAGCCGTTGCGGCACTCGCGATCGCCGCGGTGATTGCAGCGCTGGCGCCGCGGGCTGGCAACCAGAGTGGGGCGCGTACGTCCGCCGCCGAGCACGCCGCAGAGGCGGCGCGAGTGCAGGCGATCCTCGCGCAGCGATGCGTGCCGTGTCATTCGGGCCGGCCGACGCAGGCCGGATTCACGAGTGCGCCGAACGGCCTGATGCTCGACCGCCTCGATCAACTGCTGCGCCACCTGCCGGAGGTGCAACAACAGCTCGCCTCGCACACGATGCCGCTCGGCAATCTCACCGGCATGACACCGGACGAGCGCGCATGGCTGCTAAACTGGGTCGCGCGCGCGGGGACGAAGTGATGATCACGCTCGAAGCGTTGAACGCGATGACGCGCCCCGAATTCGTCGCGGCGCTGCGCGGCGTTTTCGAGCACACCGACTGGGTGGCCGCGCGCGCTGCCCGATCCCGGCCATTTCGTTCGCGCCTCGAACTGCTGGCCGCGATGCGCACGCAGCTGGCGCAGGCACCTGCCGAAGAACAGCTGGCGCTGATCTGCGCGCATCCGCAGCTGCGCGCTCGCAGCGTGCTGGATCCGGCGCTGACGGCGGCCTCGACGCAGGAGCAGCGACGCGCGGGACTGGAAGGCTGCACACCGGCCGAGGCGCAGCGGCTCGAGGAGCTCAACGGCGCCTATCTGGCGAAATTCGGTTTCCCGTTCATTCTTGCGGTGCGCGGCCATGATCCCGCATCGATCATCCGGCGCTGCGAGCAGCGCCTGAGGCACGATGCCGGCATCGAGCAGGCGACGGCGTTGCGCGAGATCGGGCGCATCGCGGAGTACCGACTTGCCGAGCGCGTCCCCGACGCGGCGGCGTGAACCGCGCTGCCAGAGCTCATTTGGGAATGGTGCCGTCGACCCCCTCGACAAACCAGTTCAGCAGCGCCAGCTCATCGACCGACAGCTGCGCGCCGGCGGCCACCTTGGTGGCGCCGGTGTTATCGGCAATCGGACCTGCGAACGGCAGCAGCGTACCGGCCGTAATCGCCTGCTTCTTGCTGTCGTACAGCTTCGCGACATCCGCCGGCACGCGCGGGTTCAACGGTGTCAGCACGACCACGCCTTCCTTGATCCCGAGGCGGGCCCTGCGATTGCCGCTCCAGGTGCCCGCGAGCACCTGCTTGATTTCATCGACGTAGTAGACCCCCCAGTTATCGGTGTTCGCCGTCAGCTGCGCATGCGGTCCGTACTTCGCCATGTCCGAATCCCAGCCGAAGGCAGACAGCCCCTTCTCCTCGGCAACCTGCACGATGGCGGGGGAATCGGTGTTCTGGCACAGCACGTCGGCGCCCTGCGCGATGAGCGCTTCGGCCGCCTGCCGCTCCTTGCCCGGGTCGTACCAGGTATCGACCCACACCACCTTCGTATGGATCTTCGGATTCACGCTGCGCGCACCGAGCGTGAAGGCGTCGATGTTGCGAATGACCTCCGGGATCGGAAACGAGCCGACATAGCCGAGCGTGTTGGTCTTGCTCATGCGCCCGGCCAGCACGCCGAGCAGGTAGGCGCCCTCATACACGCGCGCCTCGTAGGTCACCACGTTCGCCGCGGTCTTGTAGCCCGTGGCATGCTCGAAGCGCACCTTCGGAAACAGCTTGGCGACCCGCATCGTCGGATCCATGTAGCCGAATGAGGTGGCGAAGATCACCGCATAGTCCTTGGCCGCGAGCTGGCGGATCACGCGCTCGGCATCGGCCGTCTCAGGCACGCTCTCGACATAGGTGGTTTCGATCGCGGCGCCGAACTGCTTCTCGAGCTCCAGCCGGCCGAGATTGTGCTGATACGACCAGCCGCCGTCGGAAATCGGACCGACGTAGACGAAGGCGACCTTGAGTTGCGCCGTGGCGCCGGTGCAAACCGCGATCAGGGCACACAGCAGCGCGGTCGAACACAGGGTGCGGAGACGTTGGTGCATGCGTTGTGCCTCTGTTGGTCGAGCGGGCGTGCGCCCCGGGCATGCAATCTGCATACCTCCGATGCAACCTGCTGTTGAATCGAGCAGGATTGTATAGGATCAGGAAAACCCGACCGCCACAAGGCGCGCAACGCATGCTCGAATTTCCAGACGACGGCACTCCACGGCGCGCACCCTCGCCGCTCGGCTCGACACTGCACCGATGGCTGCTGCGCGCGCTGCGGCTGTGCGCGCTGGCCTGCACGCTGCCGTGCGCGGCGGCCGACATGCAGGACGCCGGCAAGGCCGCGCCGCTTCCCGTCAAGGTCATGATCGTCAACATGTTTCGACTCGAGGCCGCGCCGTGGCTTGCGCAGCGTTCATGGACGCGCGAAATCCGCGTGCCGGGGCTGCCGGCCGATTATCCAACGGTCCACTGCGATGTCGATTCGGTCTGCCAGCTGACCACCGGCATGGGCCATGCGAACGCGGCTGCCTCCATGATGGCCGTGCTCTACAGCGGGCAGTTCGACCTGCATCGCACGTATTTCCTGATCGCGGGTATCGCCGGCATCGATCCGAGCCGCGGCACGATCGGATCGGTGGCATGGGCACGCTACGTGGTCGACATGGGGCTCGCGCAGGAGATCGACGCACGCGAGCTGCCGCGCGGCTGGCGCGACGGCTACTTCGGCGTCAATACCGACGGACCCGATCGCAAGCCCAAATTCGAATACGACACCGAGGTGTTCCGACTCGATGAGACCCTGCTGCAGTCCGCGCTCGCACTCTCCGGCAAGGTGACGCTCGAGGACAGCGACGACGTGCGCGCCTACCGGGCGCATTACCCGAGCGCGCCGGCCAATGCGCCGCCGCAGGTGATCCAGTGCGACACCGTCTCGGGTGACACCTGGTGGTCGGGCGCACGGCTCAGCGACCATGCACGCCGCTGGACGCGACTGCTCACCGATGCAGCCGGCGTCTACTGCAACACGAAACAGGAAGACAACGCCACGCACAATGCCCTGACGCGGGCCTCGGAATCGGGCCTGATCGATCTCAAGCGCATCGCCGTGATGCGCAGCGGCGCTGACTTCGATCGGCCGAGTCCACGCCAGAATGCCTTCGAGGCGCTGCGCGCGCAGCGCACGCTGGCGGGTGCAATTCGGACCTCGACCGATAATCTTGCGATCGCCGGAATGCCGCTGGTGCAGGCCATCGTGCGGCACTGGGATGAGTGGCAGACCGGCGTGCCGGTGATGCCCGCCCAATGAGCGCCGGTCGACTGCACCATGTTCGCCTGCAGGACGCACGCTTGCCGCGAAACGGTGCGTGCTGCGCATCCGGTCGGCAGGCATGAGCGACGGCAGCGTCACTGCGCGCCTGCGCCTGCGCGGTATCAGCAAGCGCTACGCCAGCGTCATCGCCAACGACGGCATCGACCTGGCGGTCGCACCCGGCGAGATCCATGCGCTGCTCGGCGAGAACGGCGCCGGCAAGAGTACCCTGATGAAGATCGTTTACGGCGCAACGCCGCCGGATGCAGGCAGCATCGAATGGGAAGGTGCGCCGGTGACGATCCGCAGCCCGGCGCAGGCGCGCCGTCTCGGAATCGCCATGGTATTTCAGCACTTCGCGTTGTTCGAGACGCTGACGGTGGTGGAAAACATCTCACTGGCGCTCGATGAGCGCATCGACGCGGCGGCTCTGGCACCTCGGATTGCCGCGGTGTCCGCGCAATACGGATTGCCCGTCGATCCGCATCGGCTGCTGCACAGCATGTCGGTCGGCGAGCGTCAGCGCGTGGAGATCGTGCGCTGCCTGCTGCAGTCCCCGCGCCTGCTGATCCTCGATGAGCCGACCTCGGTGCTGACGCCGCAGGCCGTGCAGGCGCTGTTTCAGACGCTGCGGCGGCTGGCTGCCGAGGGCTTAAGCATTCTCTACATCAGTCACAAGCTCGATGAGATCCGCGAGCTGTGCGACGTCGCCACGGTACTGCGCAACGGCCGCGTCAGCGGCACGGCGATCCCGCGCGTCGAAAGCAATGCCAGTCTCGCGCGGCTGATGGTCGGCGGCGAGCTCAGGGAGTGCACGCTCGAGGCTCACCAGCCGGCCGAGGTGCGGCTCGAGCTCATCGAGCTGTCGCTGCCGTGCACCGAGCCGTTCGGCACGGAGCTGCGGGGCCTGAACCTTAAGGTGCGCGGCGGCGAGATCGTCGGTATCGCCGGCATTTCCGGCAATGGCCAAAAGGAGCTGCAGGCGGTGCTCTCCGGCGAGAGGTCCGTGGTTCCGCGCGGCAGCATCCGGCTGTGCGGCCTTGAGGCCGGTCGTCTATCGCCGGTACAGCGCCGGCAACTGGGCCTGCGTTTCGTGCCGGAGGAGCGTCTCGGTCGAGGCGCCGTGCCGGACATGGATCTGGCCGACAACTGCGTGCTCACCGGCGCGCAGTCCGGGCTGGTTCGCCGCGGGCTGGTGCAGCACCGCGCGGCCCGGGCCTTCGCGCGGGCGACGATCGCGCGCTTCAATGTCAAGTGCGACGGCGAGCTCGCGCCCGCAGATTCGCTCTCGGGCGGCAACCTGCAGAAATTCATCGTCGGTCGCGAAATCGGCTTCAATCCGCGGGTGCTTCTGGTCGCGCAGCCGACCTGGGGCGTGGACATCGGCGCCTCGCTGATGATCCGGCAGTCATTGATCGACCTGCGCAATGCCGGGGTCGCGGTGCTGGTGATCTCCGAGGAGCTCGATGAGTTGTTCGCAATCTGCGACCGGCTGGCGGTCCTGGCCGCGGGCCGATTGTCCGAGACCGTGCCAACGGCCACGCTGGCACCCGAGACCGTCGGGCTTTGGATGACCGGGGCGTTTTCCGCCATCGCGCCGGCGGCAGCGGCAGACCATGCGGTCCCTTGAGCGCATGAGCTGGCCCTGGCGTCTCGAGCGGCGCGTGAAGCCCTCGGCAACGATGCGCCTGGCGTCCTCGCCGATTGCGATCGGCGCGATGCTCGTGACGGGGTTCGTCGCGCTCAGGGCCATCGGAATCAATCCCGTGGCCGCGTTCCGGGTGTTCTTCATCGAGCCGGTCAGCTCGCTGTACGGCATCGGCGAGCTGCTGCTCAAAGCGACGCCGCTGATGCTGTGCGCGCTCGGGCTTGCGCCGGGCTACCGCGCCAACGTCTGGAACATCGGCTCCGAGGGACAGTTCACGATCGGTGCGATCGCGGGCGGCGGAGTGGGCCTGTACTTGGGCCCTGCGATCGGCCGCTGGGCCGTGCCGGCGATACTCGTGGCGGGCGTGCTCGGCGGCGCGGCATGGGCGGCCATCCCCGCGTATCTGCGGGCGCGTTTTCGCGCCAGCGAGATCTTCGTCAGTCTCATGCTGGTCTACATTGCGCAGCTGCTGCTGTCCTACATGGTGCACGGGCCGTGGCGCGATCCGGCGGGGCAGAACTTTCCGCAGTCGCCGCCGTTGCCTGACAACGCCGTGCTCAATCCACTGTTCGAGGGCATGCGCGTGAATATCGGGTTCCTCCTCGGGTTGGTGCTCGCGGGACTTTCCTGGTGGTTCGGTCGCGCCACCGCAGCCGGATTCCGCATGCGCGTCGGCGGACTGGCACCCGCAGCAGCCGCCTACGCCGGCATCAGCGAGCGGGCCAATCTGTGGCTCGCCATGCTGATTGGCGGCGGTGCCGCCGGGCTCGCGGGCATCTGTGAGGTCGCCGGCCCGATCGGCCAGCTGCAACCGAGTATCTCGCCGGGCTACGGATTCGCGGCCATCATCGTCGCCTTTGTCGGTCGGTTGCATCCGTTCGGCATCGTGCTGGCCTCGCTGCTGATGTCGGCGCTGTACCTCGGCGGCGAGTCGGCGCAGGTGGAACTGCAGATCTCCGCATCGGTCACCGGACTTTTCCAGGGGATGCTGCTGTTCTTCCTGCTGGCTGCGGAGCTGCTGATTCACTATCGCGTGCTACGCGTAAGCCCCATGACGCGCGTAGGCGGGCCTGCATGAATCTGCAGAGCTGGCTCGCCATCGCTGCCAGCGCGGTCACAGCCGCGACACCGCTGGTATACGCCGCGCTCGGCGAGCTCGTGGCCGAGCGCGCCGGGGTGCTCAATCTGGGCGTTGAGGGCATGATGCTCGCGGGGGCCATGATCGGCTTCGCGGTGGCGGTTTCCAGCGGCAACCTCGCACTGGCCTTCCTGGCCGCGGCTGCAGCCGGCGCGCTGATCGCGCTGCTGTTCGGCGTGCTGACGTTGAGCCTGCAGACCCATCAGGTCGCGACCGGCCTCGCGGTAACGCTCTTCGGCGTGGGCTTGAGCGGCTTCGCCGGCCGACGCTTCGTCGGTCTGCCCGTGGCCCCGCTGCACGTGCTGCGCGTGCCCTGGCTCGCAGATCTGCCAGTCCTCGGGCCGTTGCTCTTCCGGTACGACGCGCTCGTCTATCTGTCGGTGGCACTGTGCGCGCTGGTCGCGTGGTTTCTCCGGCGCACGCACGCGGGCCTGCGACTGCGTGCGGTCGGCGAGGCGCCGGATGTCGCCCATGCGCTCGGGGAGTCCGTGACGCGCATCCGCTACCTCGCCGTGCTGTTCGGCGGCGCCACCAGCGGCATCGCCGGCGCGTACCTGTCCACGGCCGTGACGCCGATGTGGGTCGAGGGCATGAGCGCCGGGCGCGGCTGGATCGCGCTCGCCCTGGTGGTCTTCGGCACCTGGAAGCCGTGGCGCGTATTCGCCGGCGCATATCTGTTCGGCACCGTGACGGTGCTGCAGCTCTACGCGCAGGGACTCGGCGTGCACGTGCCCAGCGAATTTCTGTCGATGCTGCCCTACGTGGCCACCATCCTGGTGCTGGTCGTGATCTGCCGCGACGCGCGCACGATCCTGCTGAATCAGCCGGCCTCGCTCGGACGCACGTTTCATCCGAGCGACTGATGCACACCGCTCAGCGCATCGCGCACCGCGGATCGGTGCTGACATTCCGCGCCGATCCGGGCGAGCACGACGATCCTAATGCCTACGAATACTGGCCCGATGGCGCGCTGATCGTGGCCGACGGCCATGTGGAAGCCGTCGGACCTGCTGCAGCGCTGCTGGCCGCACCACACGACCTGGCGGTCGTCGAGCACGGCTCGCGATTGATCCTGCCGGGATTCATCGACACGCACATCCACTATCCGCAGACCGACATCATCGGCTCGGGCGGCCGCGATCTGCTCGACTGGCTCGAGCGCTACGCCTTCCCCGCCGAGCAGCGTTTTGCCGACCCCAGGCATGCGCGCGGCGTGGCGGAGTTCTTCCTCGATGAGCTGCTGCGCCACGGCACAACCACGGCACAGGTACTCGGCACCGTGCACCGCACTGCGATCGAGGTCTTCTTTGAGGCGGCTGCGGCGCGACAGCTGCGCATGGTTGCCGGCAAGACGCTCATGGACCGCAATGCCCCCGAGGGGCTGCGTGACAGCGCCGCCCAAGGCGAGCGCGAGATGCGCGAGCTCATCGAAGCCTGGCACGGCCGCGAACGGCTGCACTATGCGATGACGGTGCGCTTTGCGCTGAGCTCCACACCGGCGCAGCTGGCCGGTACCGGAGCACTCGCACGCGCGCATCCGGACGTGTTCATCCATTCGCATCTGGCCGAGAACCGCGATGAGATCGCCGCGGTGCAACGGCTGTTTCCCGAGCGCCGCTCCTATCTTGACGTCTACGATCACTTCGGGTTGCTGCGCGAGCGCGCCACTTACGCGCACTGCATTTATCTCGACGAAACCGACCGGCGGCGCATGGCCGCCAGCGGTGCGGGCGCGGCGTTCTGCCCGAGCTCGAATCTCTACCTGGGCAGCGGCCTGTTCGATCTTGCCGCCAGCGACGCGGCGGGGCTGCAGTATGCACTCGCCACCGACGTCGGTGGCGGCAGCAGCTTCAGCATGCTGCGCACGATGGCCGAGGCCTACAAAGTGGCGCAACTTCAAGGCGCACGGCTCTCGCCACTGCGTGCCTTCTATCTGGCGACGCTCGCGGGCGCGCGCCTGCTGCGGCTGCAGGATCGGATCGGTCGCTTCGCGCCGGGTATGGAAGCGGATTTCATCGTGCTCGACCCGCAGGCCACGCCGTTGCTGGCGCGGCGAATGCGAGCGGCACGCTCGCTGGCCGAGCAGCTGCAGCTCTTCATGATCCTCGGCGACGAGCGCGCGATTGCCGGCACCTTCATTCTGGGACAGGCAGCCCGACCCGGTAGCGACCGCGGGTTGTGACGCACTGCTCGATTTCTCCGGCCGAGCAGCGCTGCGTCACATTCGATCGAAGAATTGTGGGCTGGCTGCCGAAACGGCGCCGCTTGAGTGGCTATGTTACGCGCCTCAGGAAGGATTCTGCGACGTTGAAGGGAATCGACTCATGCGACGAGCACTGCCGGGCATCGCGTGGATTTGCTCGGTATTGAGCTGAGGCTTGAACGTGCGTTCCAGTGTGATCGGCGTCGAGCCGCTGACAGCATCCCCGCCGCAGAGCGCGCCCCGGCGCGTACTCATCATCGATGATGATGCCGCGTTCACGCTGCTGGCCCAGGAGACACTGCAGCAGGCCGGCTTCGAGGCCACGATCGCCGCCAACGGCCGCGAGGGACTGACGGCGTTCGAGGCCGGCAAGCCCGACCTGGTACTGCTCGATGTCGAGTTGCCGGGAGGCAACGGCTTCGACCTCTGCACGAAACTTCGCGCGCTCAGTCCGGGATTCGACGTGCCTATCGTCATGGTCACGGGCCACGACGATACCGCGTCGATTGCCAAGGCCTACCAGGTCGGCGCGACGGACTTCATTCACAAGCCCGTCCTGTGGGGCACACTGCCGCACCGCATCGGATTCATTCTGCGCGCCCAGGACAACCTGCGTGCGCTGCAGCTCAGCGAGCAGAAGAACCGCGCGCTGCTGCAGGCACTGCCCGATACGATCTACATCGTCGACAGCCAGGGGATGGTGCTCGAGCACATCACCGGCGACGATCATCGCGAGGGCGCCAGTTTCATCGGCAAGCAGCTCGAACAGCTGCTGCCGCCGGATGTGGCGCGTGCCGCGCGACTGTGCGCGAGCGGCGCGAATACGGGCGGATTGTCGAACTTCGAATTTACGGTCGGCCGCGGCAAGGACCAGCGCGCGTTCGAGGCGCGGCTGCGCCCGCAGCCCGACGGCACGCTGCTGATCGTGACCCGCGACACCACCGAGCGCCGCAAGGCCAAAGCCCGTATCGAGTATCTCGCCTATTACGACATCCTGACCGGACTGCCGAACCGGCAGCTGTTCGTGCGCGAGGTCGGCCGCGCCATCCGCAACGCCAAGCAGAGCGGCCAGTTGATCGCGCTGCTGTATCTGGATCTCGATCGCTTCAAGCGCATCAACGACAACCTCGGCCATTCCGTCGGCGATGCGCTGCTGCAGAATGTCGCGCGCCGGCTCGAGCAGAGCGCCCGACCGCCGGAAGCCGCGCTGCCCGCGGGAGAGACGCGTCGACACGAGCAGACGCGCATTGCACGGCTCGGCGGCGATGAATTCGTCGTCCTGCTGACCGGCCTCACGGATGAGAGTCAGACCACGGCGGTGGCCAATCGCATCCGCGAGGCACTGGCCGAGCCGATCGACTGCGGCGGACACCGCCTGGTGGTGACTCCGAGCATCGGCATTGCACTCTATCCGCGGGATGCCACCGACATCGAGGACCTGCTGGTCAAGGCCGATATGGCCATGTACCAGGCCAAGGACCAGGGCCGCAACGGCTACGCCTTTTACGGCCACTCGATGGCCATCCGCTCGCTCGGTCGCCTCGAGCTCGAGACCGATCTGCGCAGCGCTTTCGAGAACGGCGATTTTCGCATCTTCTATCAGCCCAAAGTCGAGCTCGCCAGCGGCAACATCATTGGAGTCGAGGCGTTGCTGCGCTGGCACCATGCGTCGCGGGGCTGGATCGCGCCGGACGTGTTCATCCCGGTGGCCGAGGAGACCGGCCTGATCGCCGCACTCGGCGACTGGGTCATTCTCGAGGCCTGCAAGCAGCTGGCTCGGTGGCGCAAGAACGGGCTGGGCCACCTGACGATCGCGGTGAACGTTTCGGTGCAGCAGTTCGCACGCTCGAACTTCGTCGACACGGTGCTCAGTGCCCAGCAGCAATACGGAGTCGGACCGCAGCAGCTCGAGCTCGAGATCACCGAGAGCCTGCTGATGCGCAACGTCAGTGACACCACCGCGTCCATGAGGCGTTTCCGCGAGGCCGGCGTCACGCTGTCGATCGACGACTTTGGCACCGGCTACTCATCGCTCGGCTACCTGCGTCAGTTTCCGGTCGACGCCTTGAAGATCGACCGCTCGTTCGTCAAGGACATGCATACCAGCGATGACGATGCGGCCATCTGCGCCGCCATCATCGCGATGGCCCGCGAGCTCAAGCTCAAGGTGATCGCCGAAGGAGTGGCCAATAACGAGCAGTTGAAATTCCTGCGACGGCATCGCTGCGACCAGGTGCAGGGTTACCTGATCAGCAAGCCGATTCCGGTCGACGATCTGGAGATGCTGCTGCGTGGCACTCCGCCGGGCGGCAGTGACTACGACCACACCACGCGCCACGCGATCCTGCTGGACATCAAGTCGTGATGCGTTGGGTGAGCGGGCTTTCCCTCGGCTCGAAGCTGCGGGTCATCGTCATCTACGCAGCCGCCGTCGCGGTGCTGATCGTGTCCGCGCTGATCGTCTCGGGCGAGGCCTTCACGCTGCGCCGGGCTCTGGGCGATCAGCTGCAGACGCTGGCCACGATGGTGGCCGAGAACACCGGCGCGGCATTGAAAGCCTCCAACCGCACGCTCGCGCGCCGCACGCTGGAATCGCTGCACACCGAGCCCGACATCCGCGCGGCGACGCTGTTCGATGCCGCCGGGAATGAAATCGCGAGCCTGAGCTTCGAGTCCGGATCGGCACGGCCCGGCGAGTCGGCGGGCGCGCTCCCGGCGGGCATGGCGGCATGCCGCCCGCACGATCCGTCGAGCGTCCGATTCGCCGGCCTGACGCTGCTGCGAATCTGCGTGCCGGTGCAACTCGATGGCGTCGAGCTCGGCACCCTGCAGAGCGATGCGCAGCTGTCGCAGATCTACAGCCTGCTGCCAGGCGCAGCGCTCTATCTGGGGCTCGGTCTGATGCTGGCCGTGGTCGTGGCATATGCCCTCTCGATCAGCCTGCAGCGGATGATCTCCGGTCCCGTGCACGACCTGGCGCAGGTTGCGCGCGACGTCTCCGAGAGCCGGCGGTTCTCGATCCGTGCCCACAAGCACACCAACGATGAGTTCGGCACACTGGTCGACGGCTTCAACGACATGCTATCGGAGCTCGAGCGGCGGGATCTGAACCTGCGCATGCATCACAACGAGCTCGAGAAACGGGTGCGCGAGCGCACCGTGAGCCTGGACCAGGCCGTGGCCGAGGCGCATGAGGCGCGCGAGCGCGCCGAGGCTGCAAGCCGCGCCAAGAGCGAATTCCTGGCGCGCATGAGCCATGAGATCCGCACGCCCATGAACGGCGTGCTCGGCATGGCCGAGCTGCTGCGCCAATCCACGACACTGGACGTCCGTCAGCGCCGCTACGCTGCGACGATTCATCAGTCCGGCAGCGCGCTGCTCGACATCATCAACGACATCCTCGATTTTTCCAAGATCGAGGCCGGCAAGCTCGAGCTGCACATCGCGCCCTTCTGCGTGCGGGACATCGTCGAGGACGCGGTCGACATTCTGGCCGAGCGCGCGCACAGCAAGGGCATGGAGCTGATGTGCCACATCCCGGCGGAGCTGGAAACGCGGGTGCTGGGCGATGGCCAGCGCCTGCGGCAGATCATCATCAACCTGATCAGCAATGCCGTGAAATTCACCGAGCGCGGCGAGGTGAAGATCACGGTCAGCCAGGGCAGCTCGGAACTGCTCGATTCAGCGTTCCGATTCGAAATCGCCGATACCGGCATCGGCATCAAGCCCGAGAGCCTCGCAACGATCTTCGAGTCGTTTGCACAGGAAGACAGCTCTACCACGCGCCAGTTCGGCGGCACCGGGCTCGGTCTCGCGATCTGCAAGCAGCTGGTGGAATTGATGCGAGGCCAGATCGGGGTCACGAGCACGCAGGGTAAGGGCTCGACCTTCTTCTTTACCGTGCCGCTGGCGGACGATCCGGCAACCGAGCGCGATACCAGACGTGCCACCGTGCTGAACCGCACGCGCATGCTGCTGGTGGACGACAACGCGAGCATTCGCCAGATTCTGCGGCATCATCTGGTGAGCTGGAATGTCATCGTCACCGAGGCGAGCTCGGGTCGTCAGGCGCTGGAGGTGCTCGGGCAGGCGCTCAGCGGCCAGTTCGACGTGCTGATCATAGACGGCCAGATGCCCGAGATGGACGGCAATGAGCTGCTGGCGACGATCCGTTCGCGGCGCGCGTTGCAAGGCATTCCGGTGCTGATGATGAGCTCGGCTGCCGAGAGTACGCCGGGTCCGTATAACGCCGCCGACGGCAACACCGTGTGGCTCACCAAGCCCATGCGCCGCGCCCAGCTCCAGTCCTGCCTCTCCTCGATGCTGACCTATCAGTTCGGCGAGTGGAGCAGCCGCACGATGCGGCAGAATGCCAAGGCGTTCGCGTCGGCGCGGGGCGAGCGCAAGATCATGTGTGTCCGCCGGGTGCTGCTGGTGGAGGACAATCCGGTCAACCAGGAGGTCGCGCTGGCGGTGCTGCGGGATCTGGGCGTCGACGCGGTGAGCGCGTGGAGCGGCGAGGAGGCACTCGAGAAGCTGGCGGCGGATCGCTTCGATGTGGTGCTGATGGATTGCCAGATGCCCAAGCTCGACGGCTATGCCACCACCGTGCGCTTCCGCGAGTGGGAGACCGAGCATCAGCGTCAACGCACGCCGATCGTCGCCCTGACGGCCAATGCGCTCAGCGGCGACGCGGAAAAATGCTATGCCGCGGGCATGGACCGTTACCTCAGCAAGCCCTTCACCAGCGACCAGCTCTACCAGGTGCTGCAGTCCTGCGCACCCGGCGGCGAAGCGATCGCGGCGGCGGTCGCTACGATCGATGCCAGATCGGTCGACGAGATCCTGGACCGCCAGGCTCTCGAGCGCATCCGCGCACTGCACCGGCCGGGCGGCCCGAACCTGCTGGCCAAGGTGCTCGGGCTGTACAGCTCGAGCTCGCTCGCACTCACCGATGCACTGCGCACCGCCGCGCTGACTCAGGACGCCGAGGGCCTGCGCCAAGCGGCGCATGCGCTCAAGTCCAGCAGCGCCAACATCGGGGCCTTGGCCTTCGCCGAGATCTGCAAAGGGGTCGAGCGCGCCGCTGTGGGCGGGGACTTCGATGGTGCCTGCCTGCTGCTCGAGGAGCTGCTGGCGGAGCATCGACGCGTCATGGCGGCGCTCGAAAGGCAGGAGCTCGCGGCCTGATTCAAGTCCTTGATTTCCAAAACTTGTCATCGCCCCTGCGCGGACCTGCCGCCAGGCAATTTAGTTTCCTAGTCAACTAAACCGCCGGATCGCCGCCGCTTGAACATCGCGCATCCGGCCGCACCGCTTGCGGCGGCGCATGAAGTAGCCATAATAGCCATATGGAAAAAGCTACAGTATCCAAGCTGAAGGACAACCTCAGCGCGTACCTGCGAAAGGTGCGCGCCGGCCATCCGGTGGTGATCTACGATCGCGATGTGCCGATCGCCCGGCTCGAGCGTATCGAGTCGACCGGCCGCAGTACCGACCGCCTGGCCCTGCTGCACGCGGAGGGCGTGATTCAGCCACCGCTGCGTCCGCTGTCGGCAGCGAAAATGCGTGCACTGCTGTCCAAGCCGGCAGACCGCACGATGCGTCTACTCGAAGCCCTGCAGCTCGATCGATCCGAGGATCGGTGAGCGCGCAGCGACGATGAGATTCTGGGATACGTCGGCGATCATTTCGCTGCTGGTGGACGAGCCCGGTAGGCAGCGTCTGCTGGAATATTTCGAACAGGACGCCGAGATCCTGGCGTGGTGGGGCACGCCGGTCGAGATCGCCTCGGCGATTGCGAGACGCGAGCGCGAGCAGTTGATCAGCGCGGAGCAAGCCGAAACTCTGCTCGCCTCGGCTCATCTACTGGCCGAGAGTTGGCAGGAAATCGTGCCGTCTGCAGCGGTGCGTCGCGCGGCCGAGCGGCTGCTGCGGGTGCATGCACTGCGCGCCTCTGACAGCTTGCAGCTCGCGGCCGCATTGGTCGCCAGCGATCACGACCCGGGCACACTCGAGATCGTCTGCCTCGATGCGCGCCTGGCGAGTGCGGCCCGGCGCGAGGGATTCAAGGTGCTCGCCCTCTAGCGGGCGCGCTCATCATGCGCTCGGCGCCAGCATCCCCTCGCGCAGGATGAACTCGACCACGGTGTCGAGCCCCTGTCCGGTCTTGAGATTCGTGAACACGAATGGCCGCTCGCCGCGCATGCGGCGTGCATCCCGATCCATGACCTCGAGCGAGGCGCCGACGTGCGGCGCCAGGTCGATCTTGTTGATGATGAGCAGGTCCGACTTGATGATCCCCGGACCGCCCTTGCGGGGAATCTTGTCGCCCGCGGCGACGTCGATCACATAGAGCGTGAGGTCCGACAGCTCGGGACTGAACGTGGCGGCCAGATTGTCGCCGCCGCTTTCGACGATCACCAGGTCGAGGTCCTGGAACTCGCGCATGAGGCCGTCGATGGCGGCGAGATTCATCGAGGCGTCCTCGCGTATCGCGGTGTGCGGACAGCCGCCCGTCTCGACGCCGCGAATGCGCTCGGCGGGCAGCGCTTGGCTGCGGATCAGGAATTCCGCGTCCTCCCGCGTATAGATGTCGTTGGTGACGACCGCGATGTCGAGCCGGTCGCGCAACCGCTTGCACAGCAGATCGACCAGCGCAGTCTTACCGGAACCCACCGGTCCGCCGACACCGACGCGCAGCACCTCGGAGTGGCGTGTTTCCGCTCGCACCTCGCGCGGCTGGACGCTCATCGCATGTTCTCCCTCTATGCTCGGTCGGAGTGACCTTCCGCCTTTGTATCCTGTTGCAGGCGCACGGCCGTGGCAACCCACTCCGCCGCGGTGATTTCGCAGGTATCCAGAGCGCGCTCGTACCATTCCTCCACGCCCCGGTAGCGCATGCCCAACCGTTTCATGACGGCCATCGAGGCCGCATTCTGCGCGTCACAGACCGCATACAGCGTCGGCGCATGCAGACGCTCGAAAGCGAACGCCGCCATCGCCACGGCCGCCTCGGTTGCAAGCCCGCGGTGCCAGCGGTCGCGGCGCAGGCGCCAGCCGATCTCGAGCGGGCAGGCGGGATCGGGCTCATCGCCTCCCCGGCGCAGATGCTGGATGCAGCCGGCACCCACGATCTCGTTCGAGTCGCGCTCGATGATGCTCCACCAGGAGTGTCCCCATCGTGCCCATCGCGCCTGCACGCGCTCGATCATCGTCAGTGTCTGATCGCGCGTTTCGGGGCAGCCGCTGATGAAGCGCATGACGATCGGATCGGAATTGATGGCGTGCAGTCCTTCGAGGTGGCCGGGATGGCAGGGCTCGAGACGCAGCCGCCGCGTCGTGAGCACGGCCGGAGGGCGCGGCGCGGATGGACTCGTGGACGACACTGGCAGCGCGGCGGCGACGTCGCGTCAGCCGACGTTCAGATAATCCAATATGCCGCGCGCCGCCTCCCGACCCTCGAACACGGCGGTCACGACCAGGTCCGAGCCGCGCACCATGTCGCCGCCCGCGAAGATTTTGGGGTTGGTAGTCTGGAACGGCCGCTGCGCGGCGGCGCTGACGCGCACGCGTCCGTTGGCATGCAGCGCGATGCCGTGAGTGTCGAACCACTCGGGGGGGCTCGGCTGGAATCCGAAGGCGACGACAACCGCATCGGCGGGAATGATTCTTTCGGATCCCGGCACGTTCTCAGTCAGGCGGCGGCCGCGCGGTCCCGCAGGTCCAAGGCGAGTCTGCACGATCTTTACGCCTTCGACGCGATCGCCCCCGACGATCTCGATCGGCTGGCTGTTGAACAGGAATTCGACACCCTCTTCGCGGCTGTTCTTGTAGTCGCGCCGCGAGCCGGGCATGTGCGCCTCGTCCCGCCGGTAGGTGCAGGTCACCGACTCCGCGCCCTGGCGGATCGCCGTGCGGTTGCAGTCCATGCCCGTATCGCCTCCACCGAGCACGACCACGCGCTTGGCCTTGAGGTCGATGAAGCCCTCGTGCGAGCCGGGCAGATCGAGCTCGCGATTGATGTTTGCAATCAGATACGGCAGCGCCTCGTAGACCCCCGGCAGGTCCTCGCCCGGAAAATTGCCGCGCACGTAGCGGTACGTGCCCATGCCGAGGAACACCGCGTCGTACTCGCGCAGCAGCACCTCGAACGGCAGGTCGGCACCCACTTCCACGCCGAGACGGAATTCCACTCCCATGCCCTCCATGATCTCGCGGCGGCGTTCGACCACGTGCTTCTCGAGCTTGAAGGGTGGAATACCGAAGGTCAGAAGTCCCCCGACGCGGGCGTGGCGATCGAACACGATGGGTTTGACCCCGTTGCGGACCAGGATATCCGCCGCACCCAGGCCCGCAGGACCCGCGCCGACGATGGCCACACGCCGATCGGTGACGCGCACACCGGACATGTCGGGCCGCCAGCCCTGCGCCAGTGCCTCGTCGGTAATGTACTTCTCGATCGAGCCGATGGTCACGGCGCCAAGGCCGTCGTTGAGCGTGCACGCGCCCTCGCACAGGCGGTCCTGCGGGCAGATGCGCCCGCACACTTCGGGCAGCGAGTTCGTGCGGTGCGAGAGCTCCGCCGCCTCGAACAGCTTGCCCTCGCTGATGAGGTTGAGCCAGTTCGGGATGTAGTTGTGCACCGGGCACTTCCACTCGCAGAACGGATTTCCGCAGGCGAGGCATCGCCCCGCCTGCTGCGCCGCCACTTCCGGCTCGTAACGTGCGTAGATTTCGTTGAACATCACGACGCGCTCGGCGACCCCGATCTTCTCGGGCTCGCGACGCGGAAACTCCAGGAACTGCAGCGTCTTGTCGACCATGGACGCTCAGGCCGCGCGGCGCAGATTCTCGATCAGCGAATCGATCGAGGCGGCTTTCGGCTTCACGAGCCAGAAGTGTCCCAGGTACGAGCGCAGGTCGTTGAGGATCTCATCACCCCAGACGCTGCCGGTCTCGGTCACGTGCAGGCCGATGAGCTCCTGCAGGTGCTGCACGTTGCTGAGCATGGATTCGTTGGTGAGGCGCAGGATGTCGATCAGCTCGTGGTTGTAGCGATCGACGAAGGAGCGGTCGAGGTCGAGCACGTAGGCGAAACCGCCCGTGAAACCCGCGCCGAAATTCAATCCCGTGCGTCCGAGCACGCACACCACGCCGCCGGTCATGTACTCGCAGCAATGATCGCCGGTGCCTTCCACGACCGCGAGCGCTCCCGAGTTACGCACCGCGAAACGCTCACCCGCCTGGCCCGCCGCGAACAACTGGCCGCCCGTGGCGCCGTACAGGCAGGTGTTGCCCATGATGACGGTGTCGCGCGCCACGTAGCTGGCCGCGCGCGGCGGCTTGAGCACGATGCGGCCCCCGGCCATGCCCTTGCCGACGTAGTCATTGGCATCGCCCTCCAGATACAGGTGCAGCCCGCCCGCATTCCAGGCGCCGAAGCTCTGGCCGATCGAGCCGCTCAGCTTCACCACCAGCGGCGCCTCGCTCATGCCGTAATTGCCCCAGTGCCGGGCGATCTCGCCCGACAGGCGCGCGCCGATCGAGCGGTTGAAGTTCTTGACCTCGTAGTGCCACTCGCCGCCGGACTGACGCGTGATCGCGGGCAGCATGTCGCTGAGCATGCGCTCGGCGAGCTCGCCCTTGTCGAACGGCGCGTTCGAGGGCTGGGTGCAGATATGCGAGCGGTCCGAGACCAGGCCTGCGTCCGAGAGCAGCGGCCGGAGATCGAGCTTGCGCTGCTTGGCGGTCTCGCCCGGCAGGATCTCGAGATACTCGGTGCGGCCGATCAGATCGGCCATCCGGCGCACGCCCAGGGCGGCCATCAGTTCGCGGCATTCCTGCGCCACGAAGCGGAAATAGTGCATGACCATCTCCGGCATGCCGATGAAGAACTTCGAGCGCAGCACGGCGTGCTGCGTGGCGACGCCGGTCGCGCAGTTGTTGAGGTGACAGATCCGCAGGTACTTGCAGCCGAGCGCCACCATCGGGGCGGTGCCGAAGCCGAAACTCTCCGCGCCGATGATCGCCGCCTTGATGACGTCCACGCCCGTCTTGAGGCCGCCGTCGGTCTGTACGCGCACGCGGTGGCGCATGTCGTTGGCGCGCAGCGTCTGGTGCGTCTCCGCAAGCCCGAGCTCCCAGGGTGTGCCCGCGTACTTGATCGAGGACAGCGGCGATGCCCCGGTGCCGCCGTCATACCCCGAGATCGTGATCAGGTCCGCATAGGCCTTGGCCACTCCCGCGGCGACCGTGCCGACGCCGGGCTCAGCCACGAGCTTGACCGAGACGAGCGCGCTGGGATTCACCTGCTTGAGGTCGAAGATCAGCTGCGCCAGGTCCTCAATCGAGTAGATGTCGTGATGCGGCGGCGGCGAGATCAGTCCCACGCCCGGCCGCGCAAAGCGCAGCTGCGCAATCATCTCGTTGACCTTGTGGCCCGGCAACTGGCCGCCTTCGCCGGGCTTGGCTCCCTGCGAGATCTTGATCTGCAGGACTTCGGCATTCGTCAGGTACTCGGGCGTCACGCCGAAGCGCCCCGAAGCCACCTGCTTGATCTTCGAATTCTTCTCCGTGCCGTAGCGCGCCGGATCCTCGCCGCCCTCGCCGGAATTCGAGCGGCCCCCTAAGCGATTCATCGCGATCGCAAGCGCCTCGTGCGCCTCGGGTGAAAGCGCGCCGAGAGACATGCCCGCACCGTCGAAGCGCGCGAGAATGTCCTCCAGCGGCTCGACCTGATCGATCGGGATCGGTTGCGCGGCGCGCTTGAATCCCAGCAGATCCCGCAACGTCGAGGCCGGTCGATCGTTGACGAGCCGCGCGAACAGCTGGTACTGCTCGTAGTCGCCGGCGACCACCGCGGCCTGAAGCGCTGCGATGACGTCGGGGTTGTACATGTGGTATTCGCCGCCGTGCACGTACTTGTACAGTCCGCCCTGTTCGGGCGCCGAGCGTGGATTCCAGGCGCGCATCGCCATGTACTTGGTGTCGTTCTCCAGGTCCTCGAAGTCCGCGCCCCCGATGCGGCTCAAGGTATGCCGGAAGCACAGATCGACCACCTCGGCAGACAGGCCCACGATCTCAAACAGCTGCGCGCCGCGGTAACTCGAGACCGTCGAGATGCCCATCTTCGACATGATCTTGTACAGGCCCTTGCGAATGCCGCGGCGGTAGCTGCGCCCAAGTTCGCGGCGCTCGCGACCGCCCATGTTGACCTGGCCCTTGCGCATCATCTCGTAGAGCGTCTGGTAGGCCATGTACGGATAGACCGCCGTCGCGCCGTAGCCGATCAGACAGGCGAAATGGTGCGAATCGCGTGCGGTGCCGGTCTCGACCAGCAGGTTGCACCTGCAGCGCAGGCCGGTCTGCACCAGGCGATGGTGCACGGCGCCGGTCGCCAGCAGCGCATGCGCCGGCAGCTTCCCCTGCGCCAGGTATCGGTCCGAGAGCATGAGTACGAGCTTGCCGTCGCGCACCGCGCCTTCCGCCTGATCACAGATACGCAGCAGCGCCGCCTTCAGGCCCTCGGCCGGCTCGTACTGCAGATCAATGAACTCGTTCGCCTCCACGACATCCTCGGAGGCGAGGATCTGCCTGAGTTTGCGCTGCGATAGAATCGGCGAGTTCAGCACGATCTGGCGCGCGTGCTCCGGCACCGGGGCGAACACGTTGCACTCGGGACCGATCTGCGTCGAGAGCGACATCACGATCGACTCGCGCAATGGGTCGATCGGGGGATTCGTGACCTGCGCGAATTGCTGACGGAAGTAGTCGTAGAGCGCGCGCGGCTTGTGCGACAGCACGGGCATGGGCGTGTCATCGCCCATCGAGCCGATGGCTTCACTCTCATCGTCGGCCAGCGTGCGGATGATGTCGTCGCGCTCCTCGGCCGAGATCGCGTACATCTTCTGATAGATCGCCAGCGTCTCGCGATCCATCGGCTCGGCGGCGAGCCTGGGGTCGATCAGATCGGACTCGAGATACCGTACCCCCTTCTTCTGCCAGGCCTTGTACGGGTGGCGGGCCTTGAGCATGGTGTCGACGTCGCGCGTCTCGAGCAGCGTGCCGGTCTGCAGGTCGAGCGCGACGATCTCGCCCGGGCCGAGCTTGCCCTTGCGCACTACATCTTCGGGCTGGTAATCCCAGACACCGGTCTCGGAGGCGATGGTCAGGTGGCGGTTGCGGGTGATCACGAAGCGCGCCGGCCGCAGCCCATTGCGATCGAGCGTGCAGGCCGCGTAGTGACCGTCGGTCAGCACCACGCCCGCCGGGCCGTCCCAGGGCTCCATGTGCGCCGAATAGAATTCGTAGAACGCGCGCAGATCCGAGTCCAGCGTGTCAACCGCCTGCCAGGCGGGCGGGATCAGCAGACGCAGTGCCTGCGGCACGTCCAGGCCACCCATCAGCAGGAACTCGAGCATGTTGTCGAGACTCTGTGAGTCCGAGCCCTGGAGCGAGACCAGCGGCATGATGTCCGACAGATCCGGCAACAGCGGGGAGCGCAGCACCGGTCCGCGGGCGACGGCCCACTGGCGGTTGCCTTCGATGGTGTTGATCTCGCCGTTGTGCGCGAGCAGACGGAAGGGGTGGGCGAGCCGCCACTGCGGCAGCGTGTTGGTCGAAAAGCGCTGGTGAAACACCGCGACCGAGGCCTCGAGCCGCGTATCCGCAAGGTCCGGATAAAACTGCGCCAGATGCTGGGGCATCACCATGCCCTTGTAGACCAGCGTGCTCGCCGAGAGGCTCGGGACATAGAACTGGCTGTCCGTGGACAGCGTCTTCTCGGCGCGACGTCTGCTCAGGAACAGCTTGCGATTGAAGCTCGCCTCATCGATCTCTGCATTGCGGCAATTGACGAACAGCTGCTCGATGCGCGGCAGGGTCTTCAGGGCCTCCGAGCCGCAGGCCGTCGGATCGGTCGGGACGGGACGAATGCCCGCCAGCGTCAATCCCTCCCGCTCGAGCTGCGCCTTGAGCTCGGCGCGTGCGCGCGCGGCCGGCGCCTCATCCGGGCTCAGGAACACGAGGCCGGAGGCGAAGCGCGGACCCAACTTGATCTTGGCGTCCCGGGCAAGCGCGCGGAGGTACTTTTCGGGCTTCTTGAGCAGCAAGCCGCACCCGTCGCCGGTCTTGCCGTCGGTCGCGATGGCACCGCGGTGGGTCAGGCGGTTCAGCGAGGAAATCGCCGTCTGGACCAGCCAGTGGCTGGGTTTGTCGTCCAGGCTCGCGATCAATCCGAAGCCGCAGCTGTCCCGCTCGTAGTCTTCGCGGACCAGTCCGCAGTTGCTGTGGGTACTCATATATATGTGTTCCGTGCCCGACTCGGGGCGCCCACGGGGGGCGAGCCGGCCTCACACCCCCCAGGGGGGCCCTCAGGAGCGACTCGTCGGAGCAGGCGGAAGGCGGATCGTCCGGGCGGCGCCCGTGACCTCAACAGTTCAACTCCAATATACCGGGCGCCACCCCAAGGTCAACGGCCGCGTGGGGGCGCCGACCGGCGGGCTACTGCCGCTCGTAGACCGACATCGCGGTCTCGGTGGTGCCGTTCGCCTTGTCCAGCCTGATGTTCATGGTCAGCGTCTTGCCATCCTCCGACACGACGCGTCGCAGCGTGCCGATGACCTTGCCACTGCGGAGCAGATCCGCCGTGGTCACGTAGCGGTCGATGCGCTTCGTGGTCACCGTGTCGTAATCCGGGTTTCCGCTCAGCATCTGCGGCTTGCCGTCGTACGTCAGCAGAGTCTCGGCCTTGGACTTGGTGCCGTCCGCGGCCTCATCCTCGATCACGACGCGGGTGCCCTTGGAGGTGACGGTGTAGATGCGCGTCTCGCTCTTCGGCGGCGAGCGCGATCCGAACGTGGACTTGGCGATGTTCAGCGTCCAGGTACCAGCCGAGGTGTCCGTGGCGGGCTGCGCCGCAAAGGCCGCGGGCAGTACCAGCGCGAGCGCTGATCCCAGAACGATCGACTTCCAGAGGTTCATGGCTTCTCTCCGTGTGGGTATTGGTGGCCGCAGATCATGACGTCGCGCTCGTCAACGGCATCGCGCACGCCGCGTTCAGGTGTGCAGTCACAACGAGACTCGTCCTGACAATCATGTCCTTGCCCCCAATGAGTGTAGTCCGTGAAATTGCGATGACCTGCACACTATACGCCGCATCATTCAGGCAGGATTCAGTTGTGCCGACGTATCGTTTGATTCGACGGCGCCGAAGTGGCCCCGAGACTCCCAGCAGCCCATGGTTCTGTTCGGATTTGAGCCTCGCCCCACGGAAACGTCTGCTCCCCGAACCACGGCGGGCCCGCGACAGATTGCGCGCGCGCCCGCTTAGGTTCAAATCCTCGTATCCAAACTGCTGAAAGGAATTCACGATGAAAAACCCATTGCTCGTTGGTCTGGCCGGCCTGGCACTCGGTGCCGGTGCGGTTGCGGTGGCCGATCGCGTCCACGACTGGCACGATCTCGAGGCGGTTCACGGTCACGTAGTCGAGGCGATCCACGAGATGGAGCGCGCCCGGGCGGCCAATCACTACGACATGGCCGGACACGGTGCGAAGGCTGAAGAGCTGCTGCATGGCGCAGAGCATGAGCTGCACGAAGCGATCGAAGCCGCGAAAGCAGCCCCCTGATGTCGCCCATTGATGTCGCCAATGCGCGACATCAAGGCAGCGTTCGCTGCCAGCCGGTTTCCAGTAGCGTCGCCTGTGCCAGATACCAGGCGATAGTGGCCCGGAGGCCGGTCTCGAGCGTGATGCGGGGACGAAACCCGCATTCGCGCTCGATTTTCGAAGAATCGATCGCATATCGACGATCGTGCCCGGGGCGGTCGGTGACGAAGCTGATCAGCGCTTCGCTCCGACCGCCCTTTGCGACCGCAGCGTTCGGATAGCGCGCGCAGCGGTCGCGATTCCCGCGGAGCTCCCCATCGACGATCGCGCACAGCATGCGCACCAGCTGGATGTTTTCACATTCCGACTTGCCGCCGATGTTGTAGACCTCGCCGCAGCGGCCGCGCTCGAGCACGACCTCGATGCCGCGGCAGTGATCCTCCACGTGCAGCCAGTCGCGGATGTTGCGTCCATCGCCATAGACCGGCAGCGCCTTCCCGGCCAGGAGCTGTGCCGTCATCAGCGGAATCAGCTTCTCCGCGAACTGGCGCGGTCCATAGTTGTTGGAGCAGTTGCTGATCGTGGTCTGCAGCCCGTAGGTATGGTGATAGGCGCGCACCAGATGATCGGAGGCTGCCTTGCTGGCCGAGTAGGGCGAATTCGGCGCATAGGGCGTGGACTCCGTAAAGGCCGGATCGTCAGGTGCCAGCGACCCGTACACCTCATCGGTCGAGACGTGATGAAAGCGGTGCCGTGGCTCCCTGCCCTCATCGAGCCATACCCGCCGCGCGGCCTTCAACAGCGAGTGCGTGCCGACCACGTTGGTCTCGATGAAGGCGTCCGGACCCTCGATCGAGCGATCCACGTGCGATTCGGCCGCGAAATGCACCAGCGTATCGAGCCGCTCTTCGCGCAGCAGCTTCTCCACCAGCGCGGTGTCGATGATGTTGCCCTTGACGAAGCGGAATTCGGGCCGCTGCCGCAGCGACTCGAGATGCGCGATATTGCCTGCGTAGGTCAACGCATCGAGCACGACGAGCCGGCCCCCTGGATGGTGCTCGAGCCAGTAATGCGCGAAGTTCGAGCCGATGAAGCCCGCACCCCCGGTGACGAGGAGTCGAGCCATCAGGACTGCTGCAAGCGCTGCAGCACGTCGCGCAGCTCTGCGCGCCAATGGCGCGGCGTCATTCCGAGCCTCGCGGTGGTGTCGCGCGTGTCGAGCACGCTGTTACGCGGGCGTCGCGCGGCGGTCGGGTACTCGGCCGTCGTGATCGGCACGAGCTCGACCGGATTGGATATGAGCCCGATGGCGCGGGCCTCTTCGGCGATTGCCACGGCAAAATCGTACCACGTAGCCGCGCCCGCGTCGGTCCAGTGCAGAATGCCGCCGGGCTGCGCGCATTGCGCGAGCCCCCAGATCGCTGCAGCAATCGAGCCGGCCGCCGTCGGAGTGCCGTGCTGATCGGCGACCACACGCACCAGCGAGCGCTCGCGCATCAACCGCAGCATGGTGAGCACGAAATTGCGTCCCTGGGGTGCGTAGACCCACGCCGTGCGCAGCACGATTGCGCGCTCGCCGAGCGCCGACACCACGGCCTGCTCGCCTGCGAGCTTGCTGCGCCCATACACACTCAGGGGATTCACGGCAGCATCCGGCTTGTAGGGCTCACCACTGTTGCCGTCAAAAACATAATCGGTCGAGAGATGAATCAAACGGCAGCCGCCGATCGCCTGCGACGCCATGGCGAGCCGGCGCGGGCCCTCCGCATTGATCGCAAACGCGAGCTCGGACTCCGATTCGGCCTTGTCGACCGCCGTATAGGCCGCAGCGTTGACGATCAGGTCCGGCTGCCAGTCGTTCACCGCGGCGCGAATCGCTGCAGCGTCCGTGAGGTCCAGCTGCGAGTGACTGAGCGCGCGCACCTGCACGCCCGGCGGCGCACTAGCCAGCGTTGCGCTGCCGACCTGACCGGACGCGCCGGTCAGCAGTACCTTCATGCAAAATGCTCCGCGTCGCTGAACGACGGTGCCTGCGCATCCTTGCCGGACAGGATGGGGGCCGCGCCCGCGGGCAGCGGCCACCGCACGCCGAGCGTCGCATCGTTCCAGCGTATCGAGCGCTCGTGCTCCGGCGCGTAGTAGTCGGTGCACTTGTAGACGAAATCCACTTCGGCGCTGAGCGCCAGATAGCCGTGCGCGAACCCGGGAGGAACCCAGAGCATGTGATGGTTGCTGTCGGACAGGATGGCGCCGACCCATTGCCCGAAACGCGGCGAGCTGCGGCGCATGTCCACGGCGACGTCGAACGCCTCGCCGCGGCTCACGCGCACGAGTTTGCCCTGCGGCTGTCGGATCTGATAGTGCAGCCCGCGCAGTGTGCAGCGCGCCGAGCGGGTATGATTGTCCTGCACGAATTGCAGGTCGAGGCCGGCGTCGGCGAATCTCTGCCGCTGCCAGCTCTCGAAAAAGTAGCCGCGCGCATCGCCGAAGACACGCGGCTTGATGAGCACGACCTCCGGCAGCCGCGTCGGCTCGAAGATCATCAGATTCGTTCCTTGAGCAGCGCCATCAGATAGCGGCCGTATTCGGTCTTCTGCAGCGGGCGCGCGGCCTGCTCGAGCTGCACGGCGTCAATGTAGCCGGCGCGATAGGCGATCTCCTCGGGACAGCACACCTTGAGGCCCTGCCGGTTCTCGATGGCTTCTATGAACATGGAGGCCTGCAGCAGCGACTCGTGCGTGCCGGTATCCAGCCACGCAATGCCGCGGCCGAGCAGTTCCACCTGGAGAGTACCTGCGCGCAGGTAGGCCAGATTGACGTCGGTGATCTCCAGTTCCCCGCGCGCCGAAGGCGCCAGCGCGGCCGCGATCTCCAGCACCGAGTTGTCGTAGAAGTACAGGC
>Ga0181526_10000973_pt1 | contig 28549 bp, 28 predicted proteins | sample PEATcosm2014_Bin_35_FD_119750 | JGI IMG/M metagenome (GOLD analysis project Ga0181526, IMG submission 119750) | Peatland microbial communities from MTU Mesocosm Facility, Houghton, MI, USA - PEATcosm2014_Bin06_30_metaG | ecosystem: Environmental > Terrestrial > Soil > Wetlands > Peat | place...
AAGCTCATATAGAAAGAGTTACATAGGAGTTCGCCCTAAAACGCTCACCTCAAAAACCACGCGGTCCGCAGGTCGTGGCCGTCCTTGGTGGATTTCTATTCCACCGAAAACAGCGAAGAACCTGTTGCGGGTTTTCCAGACCTACATATCAATCTGGCGTTTTTGACGGGTGCGCACTTCCTTATGAGCAAATCGATTCCACTGAAAACAGGAGGAACCTGTTGCACGGTTCATCCTTTTAGCAAGGTCGAAGTTGCTGCAGCAGTTCCCCAAACCGTCATTGATCCTCGGCCGTAAACCCGGCTACCAGGGGCCGATGGTCTGAAGCCAGACCCCAATTCGGCGAGCTGAGCACGTACGTCTCCGCGCCGAGCCATTGCCGCTCCATGCCATGACTGAGCAGGATATAATCAACGCGGCTATAGACATCCTCTTTGGCGTAGAAATGCGTCCAGGTGATGTTGCGCGATTCGTGGCCTTTGCCGGCATGGGCCGGATCGTCGCCGTTGCGTTCGGCGGGGCGGGTGTCAAACAAACGGGTGCGGCCGCGGCCCAGGATCGTGCGCAAGGGTTTGGAATCTTTGACATCGTTGAAATCCCCTAGCACGACCAGTTTTTGCCCCGGATCATCGGCCAGCCGGGCGTCAATCACCCGCCGCAAGGCGGCCGCCTCTTCGTAGCGCCATTCCTCCTCGTCCGCCACGGGGTCGGGGCGGCGCGATTTAAGATGGGCCGCAATCAACGTGAATTTAAACTTTGGATTGACCTGGATTTCCATTTCGGCAAACCCGCGGCTGACCTGAAGGCGGCGGCCTTCCAGCAGAAAGGTTTCATTGGTGTGCGGGCGCCGGGCAATGATGGGGAACCGGCCCAGAACGGAGACGTGAATGTTGGTATCGTATCCAGCCACCTGGTCCCAATAGGGCAAATCCAACCCGCCCGCCTTCAAGTCCGATTGCAATTCGAGCAGGGCATTGGTCGAACCGACCTCTTCCAAGGCGATCACGTCCGGCTTGATGGCCAGGATGCTCTGGCAAACCCCGGCCCTGGCTTCGCGGGATTTGGCCGGGCGCGTGCCGGAGGGAGCGTCCAGATAATTCTCGATGTTGAAAGTGGCCACGCGAAAAATCTGCGCTCCAGCCAGGGCCGTTGGCAACAGCCACAAAAGCGCGACAAGCCGCAGGCGGCGCGGTGTGAAGATGAAGACCACGGGCGGAGACTAGTCTTTCCGGGCCGTTCCGTCGAACTTCTAAATGGAAATCTTCAACAGTGAGAGAATGCTTTGGATGTCCCGCAGTTGAACCGGCTTGGTCAAGAAAGCGTGCGCGCCGTGGCCGTAGGCTCTGGTGACCTGCTCCACCATATCGACAAAGCCGCTGAGCACCACAATCGGGACTTCCGCGTGCTCCGGGTGGGCTTTGAGCCATTCCAACACGGCGAATCCATCCATTTTCGGCATCTTCAAATCCAACAGAACCAGGCCCGGCAAAGGATATTGATTTCGGTCACTGTAAAGATCCTCCCCCTGCAAATAGGCGACCACATCCTCGCCCGAAGTCAGGATTTGCACCGGAAACCTGGGCTGCAGTTCGTGAATGACCCCTTCCGACAGCACCGCATCGTATGGATCGTCATCCACTATCACCACGGGTCCTTCCCTGGGCCGGGATGGTGTGGCGGCTTTTCCTTCAGCGGCCGCGTCCGCATTATTCTTCATTGACTTCAATGCCATTCATTTCCTTCTTTTGAGTCGTTTTGCGCCATGTCCCCGGCGGCAACTTCACCGGGACAGCTTTTCCGCAGGCGCTGTTTCAAACGACTTTCCGCAGCCGCAACTGTGCGCGGCCTGTGGATTGGTGATTTTAAAACCGCCGCCCGTCAGAGCGTCCGAAAAATCCACCACCGAACCGCGCAGATAATTCGCGCTGAACGCATCCACCCAAACCGATACTCCAAAAAGAGCGGCCTCGAAATCATCCGGACGCTTTTCGTCGAAAACCATGCCGTATTGCATGCCAGAGCAACCGCCTTGCTCGACATACAGGCGCAAACCCCTGCCGGCCCCCTGCGGATCGGCGGCCAGTCTGGCCTGGATTTCGCGGGCGGCGCTTTCAGTCAACGTCACAACGGGTTGAGTATGGGCGGCGTCATTCATAGCAACGCCGCAACCTAGCCGAGGTGCGGTGGGATGTCAAGCATGCCGGCGGTGCGGCCGTGCCCTAACCTAATGGTTGTAATGTCGGCGTTACGCGCCCGTTTCAAGCCACAGGCCCGGCACTGCACCCAATTAAGGCAATACCGGCGTGGCCGTTTCTTTGTGCTTGCACCGCAATGGGTTTCGTGCCAGACTGCTTCCGCCTCCCACGCACCGGTTTGGTTCCGTGACTGCGCGGCACAAGGAAAACGATTCGTGAAGAAAATCGATCTGGACAACTTCAAAGGCGCCACCAGCCGGACTGCGCGCGACATCAACCGCCGCATCGTCCTGAACCTGGTCCGCCAGCGGCAGCCCATTTCGCGCGCCGAGCTTGCCCGCCATTCCGGCCTGCAGCGCAGCACCATTTCCGCCATCGCCGACCAATTGATTGCCGAGCAGTGGGTTTTGGAGGGAGCGGTCGGCCATTTGCCGCGCGGACGCAACCCGACCTTTCTCCTGCTGAATCCGAAACGCATCGGCGTCATCGGCATTACCGTGCATCCGGTCACCACCGCCATCGCCCTGGCGCGGACAGATCTGAGTTTCATCACACAGACTTCCCTGCCAACAACCGGAACTTCCGGCCAATTCACCGAACAATTGTGCGAGCGAGTCCAGGCTCTGATCAAAACGCACCCGGACATCGCCCTCGAAGGCATCGGCGTCAGCCTGCCTGGCCGCGTGGATTCGCGCTCACAAAAACTGACTTTCGCCCCGAACCTGAAATGGCGCGATCTGGATTTGAAACCGCCGCTGGAGAAAGCCACCGGCCTGCCCGTGGTGCTCGAAAACGCCGCCAACGCCTGCGCCCTGGCCGAACTTTGGACCGGACGGCATCCTGACAGTGTGCGCAATTTAATTGCCGTCACGGTGGCCGAAGGCATCGGCGTGGGGATCATCGCCAACGGCCAGTTGGTGCGTGGGCTGTCGGGTTGCGCCGGGGAATTCGGCCACGTCTCGCTTGATGCGAACGGACCGCTCTGCAATTGCGGCAACCGCGGCTGTTGGGAAGTGTTCGCCTCGAACGTCGCGGCGGTGAATTATTACCACCCATCTGCGGGCGACAAGCAGCCCGGCGCGCAACCCCCGTCCGGCATTTCCTTTGCCGATCTCCTCGCCCTCGCCGCGCAAGGCGACGCCGAGGCCGGCCAGGCGTTGGATCGGATGGCGCATTATCTCGGCGTCGGCCTGGCGATGCTGGCCAATGGTTTCTCCCCCGAGATCATTGTCGTGGTGGGCGACGTAACCGCGGCGTGGAAGCGTGTGGCGCCGATCATCAACAACGTGCTGCAACAACACTGCCACGGGCTTAACACCCCGGGCATCGTGCCCACCGACCCGGCCACGCAACCGCGCTTGCAAGGCGCCGTGATGCTTATCCTGCAGCAACATTTCTGCGCGGCACACTTTGGGTGACCCGGCGAACCCGGGGCGCTACGGCGCGGAGGGCGTCATGGCGCGGTAAAAACGCCACTGGAAATTGCCCGCGTTGGAATCAATGATCGTGGCCGTGCCGAAAGCCGATGGGTTCGTGTAAATGGGAACCCACTGGACCAGGTTCGTCGAGCCGTCAATCACCACCGCCCCCTGGCCGGTCAACCCGGTCAATGAGAACAGGAATTGCCCGTTGCTTAACTGGAGGCCGCCCGGTCCGGAGTAAAATGACGTCGGCACCCCGGTCACGCCAAGCAGGGCGACGGCGCTGGTGATGGCCCCGTATGAATTGCCCAACACGACCTGGTAGGGGCCGGCATTGGAAGCCTGGACATTGGCAAGCCCAAGGGCGGAATTTGTGGCGTTGGGCAAATTGGTGTTGTTGAACTGCCACTGATAAACGAGCGTTGGGGCGCCGGTCGCTCCCACCGCGAAATTCGCATTGCCGCCCAGCGCCACCGACTGGTTCGTGGGTTGCGACACAATGTGCGGCGCAGTTGCGCTGATTAGAAGATCGTTGTAATCCCAACTGCCGCCGCCGGAAGCGACCCTGACCACAATGCCAATGCCGGTGATCGGGCCGGACAAATTGCCCGACGCTCCCGAACCCACGGTGACGGCATGGCTGCTTACCGTCAGATTGATCCAACCGGACGCATTGGGATTATAAACCAGGCTTGTCAAAGAAAAATTGGGGCTGGCGCTGCCTTCCACGTAGGCGGTCATCGGGCTGGTTGACATGTACCATGCCCCTCCGACCTGAACTGCAAAATAAGAAGAGACATTGGCGCCCGTGGCGCTCTGCTGCGTTTCCACCGAGAAAGTCAGGTTCGAGTAAAGGGTTGGATCAATACTGGTGAAGGCAGAGTCGCCGGAGGTTCCGCTGCCGGCTCCGTTGGTCGTGTAAAAAATCCCGGTTCCCGACCTGTTGCCTCCAAAATCAGCCGCCGACGTGGGCAATGACTGATGGGTATTAACGTCCACCGCGTTCGCCTGGGGGTATATGCCGCCATACCCCGACGGACCAGGAACTTGAATCCAGCCCACTTGAGCCAAAGTGAGTCCTCCTCCCGCCACGGCGCCAAAATCTTCTTGATACAGATAGGCGGGCTGCGGCGGCCCAGACAGAGAGGACGTGACAAAGGTCAAATCTCCCCCGTAATTGGTCCCGGCGCCGTTCGCCACGACCGCTTGGAAGTGATAGGGTGTGGAAGGCGACAAGTTGGTGATGGCCGCCGCCACAGCTTGGGCGAGGTAGTTTGCCGCCAGCGTGTTCGTCGTTGTAAAGTTGCCGTAACTGGCGGTCGGCCCCCATTGGAACCAGGCTGTGGACGGCGCGCCATTGGCATAGCCTTGAGCGTTCAAAGTGGTATTGGTGGCAGTCGTGCCGGAAGCGGCCAGAGTCATCGCCAGCGGCGGCCCTGTCGTCAAAGGAGCGCCGAGCGCGACAACGGCGTTGAGAGACGGCAGGACGTTGCCCCCCGCGTCAAAAAACGATGCCGTATTGAAACCGGCTTCGTTGACGCCCGACACCGCCTGATACTCTCCTCCCCAATAAAAGACGCCGGTCGCAAGCCCGTTGGGCACACTGCTGAAAACCTGACCCTCTGCCACGATGAAACTGACCTGGCCGATTTCGGTGGGGGGATAGCCATAAAGGTCGCTTAACCAGGCGGCGGGGCAGGTATTGGTCCAGGGAAAAGCAGTCTCGGCGACAACGATGGGTTTGCCAAAAGTAATGGCCGCATTGGTCAGGCAGGTGCTCAACGCGGTCAGGGAGCCTTGGTAAAATGGGTAATAACTCTCGCCAATGATGTCAAAAGGAACTCCCTGCGCTTCCAGATTGCTAAAAAACCATTCGGTGGTGGCCCAATCCCCGCCGCGGTCAATATGAACAATGATCTTGGGCATGGGTTGGCCGGCGGCGCTCGCGGCGTCCTGGATCCCCTGAATCGCGTTCGTCATCAACTGGCCAAGCTGCGACCAGTTCGTGCCGCCGTTGCCCGAAAGCGGTCCGCCATAGGGCCACAACATGCCGGAGGTGATTTCATTTCCAACCTGCACATAATCCGGCATCGCTCCCGCCGCCGCAAAAGTGGCGATGGTGTTGCTGTTGTAGGTGTACATCTGCTGCACCAGTTGGGGAAAGTTCAGATTTGACCAGGTTGCGGGAATGGCTTGATGGCCGGGGTCAGCCCAGGTGTCGGAGTAATGAAAATCCAGCGAGAACAGCAGGCCGGCATTTTTGACCCGCACCGCCAGCGGCACGGTATAGTTGGTGTTATTGATGTAGTTGTAAGGATCGTTCGCCGCCTGGGCCTCGCTGCTGGTGAACAGGCGCAGCCGCACGCAATTGATGCCGTGGTTCTTGAGAATTTGAATTCCATCCGTGACCACCCCGCCGTCCTTATACTGAACGCCCAGCGATTCGAAATACGACAAAAACGAAAAGTCCGCCGCGGCCAGGAAACTGGGGTCTGCCTGACCCGCATGAAGGAAAATGTCATCCACATAAAAGGTCGGGATGGTGGTATTGGTGTAGTTCCAAATCCAAATGCCGTCAAAGTCCGGCTGGTTGGCCACGCCTATGGCCGAAAGGGGAACAGTAAACTCCTGCCAGGTGTTGGCGGCCAGGGGCGGCAGCGTGTAAAGGGCCTGGTCGGTCCCATCGAGTGTCCCTGTCACCGTCAGAACCTGTCCGCCGGTGTCCCCGCCGTTGAGCCACAAGGTCAGATTCGTATAGAATGCTGAAGACGACGGCGTCTGGGAAAGAGCGAGCGCCGCATACTCGGTGCAGAAGACACTGATCGAATTGGAAAAGCCCGGAAGCACGGGATTGGTGTTGGCCGGATTGTCGGTTGCCCAGCTATTAACATCCGTCCACCCATTTTGCAGGCTGTTGGAATAAATAATCTGGTCTGTCCGTCCATAAAGCCACGCCGCCGAAATTTGCAGCAAACATGCGGCAATGGCGATGGCATGGCATCGGCGTGGATTCATACCCCCTGCTCGTTGATTCATGCCGCCCATGGAAATGCAAGTTTTAATCCCATACGCCGCTCCTGTTGAAGCAAACCCTGCGGAACATCCTCCAAAGGCCGCCATCCTCCGGCGCCGCCGGCTTTTTTGGAATCACGTTGGTCCGCCATGGAAACATCCCCTATCATGGCATGTTTCCCGGGTTTGCCCAAGCCTCACAGATGTATGGTTCTGCATGGGCACCTACCTACAAATACACTTCGCGCAGCTTCGCATCATCGCCCAAGGCATCCGCCGGCCCGGCAAAGGAAATCTGCCCCATCCGCAGGACATACACCCGCCGGGCAATTTTCAATACCTCACGAACCTTTTGCTCCACTATCACGACGGTCATGCCTGCATCCTTGCTGATCTGCTGAATTCTGCCCAGCGCCTGCGAGACCAGGGGCGGGGCAAGCCCCAGCGACGGTTCATCCAGCAGCAACAATTTTGGAGCCAGAATCAACGCATTGCCCAGCGCCAGCATCTGCTTTTCGCCGCCGGACAGGGTCCCCGCGCGTTGTTTCAACCGCTCCTTCAACGCCGGAAAAAGCGCAAACACACGTTCCATGCCTTCATTGACGGCTTGTTTTGTCGGCAACGTCGTGCCGCCCATTTCCAAATTCTCACGCACCGTCAGGTCGGTGAACACCCGGTTGCCCTGCGGCACGTAGGCGACGCCCGAACGAAGCAGCTCACGCGGTTTGGGCGACGCCACCGCCGCGCCGTTGTAAAAAACCTGTCCGCTCCAGATGGGAATCAGCCCGAACACCGCCTTGAGCAGCGTGGATTTCCCCGCGCCGTTATGGCCGATCAGCGCCACAATTTCGCCGGATGCGACCTCAAGGCTCACGCCATTGAGCACCTGCTTCTTGCCGTAGCCGGTGACCAGGTCTTTGACACCAAAAATCATGTTGTTGCCTTCAGCCGACATTGTCTGTTCCTGATTTCTCAACACAAAGTTCGCAAAGACCGCAGCAAGGCAAGCCGCAACCGAATCCGGATTTGCCCGCAGACCACGCCGATTAACGCCGATACTGCAAAAGAATACTTCATCTGCGTCGATCTGCGTATTCTGCGGGCAAAGGCCTTTTCTCTCGTTCCTTGCGTTCTACAGAAAAAATCCTCGCGAATATGCGTGATTCTGACGGATTGCAGTGCAAAGACCGCAAGTGATTCCGGTCGAAAGTTCTTGGCGATCTTTGCGATCTTCTGTTCAAAAGTTTTCACGCCACGTATGCCTCGATGATTTCCGGTCGTTCCAAAACCTCAGCCGGTTTTCCTTGCGCGATGATTTTGCCCTCGTCCATGACAATCACCTCATCGGCAATTTGCCTGACAGCGGCAATATCGTGCTCAATAAAAACAATCAACTTGCCCTGATCGCGCAACCGGGACAACAGGCCGAGGATTTTCAACGCCATTTCAGGATGAACACCCGCCACCGGTTCATCGAGCAGGAGAATTTTGGCTTCCGTGGCGAGGCAACAGGCCAGCGTCAGCAACTTCTGCTGGCCATAGGACAATTCGCCCGCCAATTCGTTGGCCTTGTCCGTCAAGCCGACAAAATCCAGCAACTTGAAAGCCGCCTCGCGATTCGACGCCTCCTCCCTGGCAACCCCAAAGCGAAGCAGAGCGGGCAGCAAACGCTCCCCCGTTTGATTCGGGCGAGCGAGCATCACATTTTCCAAAACCGTGACCTGTGAAATCAATCTCAAGTCTTGAAACGTGCGGGCAATGCCAAGCCGCGCAATCTTGTGCGCCGGCTGTCGGGTAAGCTCAAAGTTATCAAGCAGAACGCGCCCCTGGTCTGGACGAAGAAATCCCGTCAGAATGTTGAGCAGGGTCGTTTTGCCAGCCCCGTTCGGACCGATGATGGCAATGACGCCAGACAACGGAAACTCCAAGCTGATTTCCGCCAACGCGCGCGTTCCGTCAAACGACTTTTTAAGCCCTTCACAACGCAATTCACCCTCTCCGCCCCGATCGGGGAGAGGGTTGGGGTGAGGTGTCGAGTTCATGTTCATCTACCCTCTCCGCCTCGACCGGGGAGAGTCCGACGCCACCCTCGCCCATCGGATGGGAGAGGGGCTGGGGGTGAGGGCATTGGCTGAGGTGACGAAAACCTTAATTCACTTCGCGGCATTTGCGATCTTTGTGTTAAAAGTCTCATTTGGAAAACCCATATTTGCCCACCAACCCGCGCGGACGGAACATCATCATGATGACCAGCAAGCTCCCGTAAATAATCTGGCGCAGGTTGGCGGCAACGGCGCTGGGCAATCCAACAAACCGCAAGGCCTCCGGCAATGTCACCAGCACAAACGCTCCGACAAGCGGCCCCCACAAACTGCCCGCCCCGCCGATGATGACCATGGAAATGATGAGAATGGATTCCATGACCGTGAAACTTGTCGGGTCAATGTAGGTGATGTAATGCGCATAAAGGCTGCCTGCCGATGCCGCAAGCGCGGCACTGACGGCAAACGCCGTGACCTTGAAGTAAAGCGTGTTCTTCCCGTACGCCTTGGCAAACACCTCATCCTCTCGGATGGCGTGCAACACCCGGCCAAACGGCGAAGAGGTGAGCCGATAAACCACGAAATACGCGAAACACGCGAAAGCGGCAGCCAGAACCAAGAAATCCAGATGTGACGTCACATGCCAGCCGAAAATGATGGGCTGTGGAATTCCAGGAATGCCCAACGGCCCGCGAGTTAGGTCCATCCAATTATTGAAAATGCTGAACAGAATCATCTGAAACCCAAACGTAGCAATGACGAAGTAATCATCGTGCAAGCGCAACGAGGGAAACGAAACGATGAACGAGATTAAAACGGCTACTCCCATACCAGCTACGACTCCACTCACAAATCCACCACCCCATTGCACGGCGAGGATTGCCGAAGTGTATGCACCCAAACCGTAAAAGGCAGCGTGCGCAATAGACAATAAACCCGCTTGGCCTGCCAACAAATCCAGCGAAACCGCCAGCACTGAATAGATCGCGGCGAGAATTAGAATGTGAATAAAATAGTCCATCAGAGCAAGCTCGGGGCGACAAGGCCGCTTACCGCGGCAGCCGCCCAGACAAAGTAGTTGGCCAATTTCGCCTCAATCCTACTACATGTTACAATATTCAGTCTTGCGCAAAGAAGCAGATTCATTATTCGCGAAATCATCCCACCGTAAGAAAGCAGCTGGCAACATTGATTCTCAAACATTCGGTTCGGCATACATTTTCTGGAATCGGCCTTCATCATGAGTAAAGATCCTCAGTTCACACACTGACTGATCGAACACTTTTCCCAAGCACCCCTTGCGGTCTGAACAACAAAAACAAAATCAGCAAAATGAATACTGGTACGTCTTGCCATTGAGTAGGGAATTTCCACATAGCGACTTGCTGGACACACGCCAGCAGGATTGAACCCAGCAATACTCCGCTAACACTCTCCACTCCACCGACCAGGGCTGCGACAATGCCGAGGAGCAGGGCCGTAAAACCCATGCGCGGATGAATAGCACTATTGTAGCCCCAAAGGACACCCGCGGAACCCGCCAGTGCTGATCCGAAAAGGACGGCCGCTAGAACTGTAAAAGTGACCTTTACGCCCATCACTCGGGAAAGGTCTTCATCATTAGATACAGCGCGAATGGCAACGCCTAACTTGGTCTTTGCTTGTACCACCGCCCAAACAACCATCATGAAGATGCAAAGCAGAATAAGAGCGAGCTGCGCGCCGGTCACTCTCCCTCCCCAAAGATCACACGATCTGGCAAATCCGGCCGCTGACGGTAAACTTCTAGTCTCATCCCCACAAATCGCGGAGATGGCGTTCTGGACAACGACCAATATTCCCAATGAGGCTAACATAAAAATCAAGGAATTCGCTCTAGTTCTTCGCAAGTGCATGTAAACGCACAGCTCAATGATGCCGCCGAGCAGCGCCCCCGCACCAACCCCAACGCATAGGGAAAACCAAGGTGACATGGCGATATGATTGCTAGCCGTGAACGCCGCATATGCACCTACAGTATAAACAGCCGCATGTGCAAAATGGAAACAGCGACCAATCTGGTACACGATTGCAAACCCAACAGCTACTAGAGCGATGTGAGCAGCAGATGTAGCAACGTTAATGTAAAGTTGGGGATGCACGACTGTCCACTACTCGTGATACTCATTCTTTGGTATCATTCCAATTTCGATCATTCCACTTTCCACATGGTGCTTGTCAACCCAACACGTCTTAGCATCACACTCCCGGTGCTCATCAGAAGCAATCACACACACTCGTGAAGCCAACGCTTGTAGCTGACGAATGTTTCCAGGCCAGCGGAGAGTCGGGGCCATGAGAGAAGACATTGCCCTCAAAGTAATTTGATAGCTCGAGATGGGCTTGTCATGTCCCGGCCGGTTCTTGCCGGCTATGTTTAGGTAGACGTGAAAAAGAACTGGTATATCCTCCCGACGATCGCAGAGCATGGGAATCTGCAATTTCCCCGAGCGAACCATACGATACTTGATGTCAGGACGAAGGCGGCGTAACTTCAAAACGTGCTCATAGAGTATATCGGCAATAAATCCTTGTAAGTACTTGCTACCTGTCACAAATTCCATAGCGCCTTCGCGGCTAATCACATCTGGATCCTCGTTCATCATTCCGACGACAAGAAACTTGGAAAGCTTCACTCGTAGTTTCTGACGTGCTTCGGCGAGAGCCGCAATTTTTACACCTGACTCGAATGGATCGGCAGTTCCGCCTATCGGGACGATCTCGGCGTTCTCTAAAAAGCGGAGGAAAACCCCCTGTGCATCTTGGTCCATGCTGTTCAGTTCGTCGAGGACCAACATTGGATAATCGGTCCGCGGTTCCAGCTCCTTCGACCACTGTTCCGTAAGCTCCCAATTCGTTTCGATACCAGGAGGCAACCCACCATCTTCCAGTTCAGCGATACGAGCTTTGCGAACTGAGCTAAGAAGTCCTTCAAACGACAGGGAGGTGGTTTCCCCTTTGAAATGCATTCCACTAACAGCAAAAGGCACCAATGCACCTGGCTTAATGGCAGCCATATTAAGCGTATACCTGGTACCATGCGCATAGCTCTGCGAAAACGCGGCAAGTATGTCTGCCAGACTCTCCTTCCCCGTCCCAGGGCCACCGACAATGAGCACAGAATGAAGTGACTTCCCGGCAATTCCTAGCGGTTCAGCGCATTCGACCACACTTTTGATGAGTTGAAGCATCCTTGTTGAGCTAACACGGTATTCCTTGAACACTTCTAGTTTGGCCTTCTCTTTAAGAGTTGTGCGCGCCTGACGATTCTCGTTGAGCCGAAATAAATGCTCCTCGATTACATGGCGAATGCCGCACTCGCTGACGGAAGCAGGTCTCTTAAAAGGACACCTATAGACAGGGACCAGGCTCGATCCATTTATCTGGTCAAGTTTCAACTCTTCTCGCGCCGGCCCCAGCAGATTGGCAGATAGCCACTCATGCTGAAGCGCAAGAACCGGCACGTACTGCTCGTGAATTAAGCCAAGCAATTTAGGCATAAGATGCACTATGGAAACGCCTTGCCCGCTTTTATCTGGTCGCGCCCTCAAAAACTTGTCCCGCCGGTGGTCGCACCCACGCCCGCACTTCCTTTCTTTGGTCGTGAGCGTTGGTCGACGAATGTCTAGACCAGGGTACATCACCCAGATGCAACCATAAAACAACTTGTCGGTTGCAATGGGCAGGATCACTCCTGGAATTGATTCCCGTACTGTTTCCCCTGGAAACGCTACTCTAAATAACGAGTTCAATAGTCGAAGAGATTGCTGGGACCCTATTTCTTGTTCACTGTAGGACTCCCTGACGTAGATCGGAAGGAATAAGTCCATCAATGCATAGCAAAATTTGGTTGGCTGCATTTGTTTCGTTAATTCACTGTCATCATGTGTCCATGAATGAATGTGGATATACTGATCGCTAGGATGACTACCGAGGAGCCCATTCCATCGAGAATAGAGTAACTTGGCTACTTTGCTGCAACCCATCGCAAACTGCATTGTTGCATGGTGGTGTGCCGCGCGAGAGACAGGAACTAATTTGTCGGGATTATCATGGTCGGGCACAAACCTCGATTCTTCAATCATCCGTCGCGCAAACGGCGCTAGAAGATAAATGTTGCACATTTCAGCCTTGACTTTGCCAGCATCTTTTCCCACATGCGGCAAGGGCCGGTGAAGGAGATACTCATAGAAGCATGTGGCCGTATGGGGAAGGTAATGGTTAAGTGTGTCCTTGAGTGATTGGTTGCAGCCGTAAAGACTATAAAAGTAATTGTTGTAGATGTCACTTATCGTGGGTTCTACTGTCGACTCCTTCTTTACGTCGATTTGGAAATGGTTATTCATTTGCCAAGATAAATGAACGCGCCATTTCTGACTGCCTTGAACTGAACCCGCCTTGTTACGCAGCCCTCTTGGTCAAAGGCAATATTGCCGGTGACACCCGTGAACTGTTTCAGGTTCCGGAGATATGCTCGAATCTGCTCGCCTGAGCTGGCTCCGGAAGTCACTGCTGCAGCCATCAGTCTCGTACCTTCGTAATACTGGGCGGTCCAGAAATCAGGGTCTTGCCCATATCGTTTGCGATACTCTCCATCGAACTCTTTGCTCAAAGGTTCATCGGAATGTGCATTAAAGCCGGGCTGGCTGAAGACAAGCCCGTTAGCGGCGTCACCTGCTAGTTGCAGGAAATCGGGAGTGTCCACGCTGGCGTACGACAACCACTTGTTGTGGTAACCAAGCTCCTTGGCCTGTTTCAGGAAGAGCGCACTCTCAGAGTAATATGAGGTCATGAAAACCAGATCGACTTGTGCCGCGCGAAATTTTTCTATGATGGTACGAAACTCCGTTGTGCCTTGTTCGTGCCCCTCAGACGCCTTGACAACTCCGCCGAAGGCACTGAACTTTGAGGCGAAACTATCGCGGTACCCGCGACCGGACTCGTTATTAACGAAGAAGATACCGACACTTCGGGCGCCCATCTTGTTGTAGGCGTAATCCGCGAGGACTTCCGACTCTTGGTCCGACAGAATAGCAATATTGAAAACAAATTCACCTGCTCCGCGCAGTTTGGGACTATTTGCGGGACAGTTCAGGAGCACCACATGGTTTTGTTCAGCAATAGGGGCACAAGCGAGCACGACACTGCTCAGAGCTGGCATGACTACAGATACCTTATCGATCTGAAGAAGCTTCTGCATCGCTGAAACGCCATCTTTGGGATCCGATTTACTGTCCTCAATGACGACCTCGAGTCTCGGAGAAGCAGGCTTCCATGTGCTGGCGTATTCATCCATGGCAATGGTGATACCTCGTTTCATCAATTCTCCGTAGTTGGCCGCATTCCCTGTCATTGGCAGAATTGCCCCCACGCGAACAACTTCCTGGCGCGCTGACTCTTTCGAATGAGGGAAGAGATATAGGACTGCTAGGATTAAAGCTCCGATGACGCTAATGATTAGGATCTTTTTCACGTAAGCACCTCATGATTAACTTGCGCTCGGGACGTAATAGAACGCAAGTCGATTGCTCCTCCTGTGCGCGAATGCAGATCGTTAAAAAACCAGGCGTAAGAGTCTTGCAACCACGGAAAGCGTTTCAATTTCTCCGAGCAACGCGCCCCGTACGCTGAACTGCTGTAAAATGTGTGACCGATCCTTTGGCGGCATTCAAGTAATTCGTTCGATGAAAATGCGGGGCACTTGATTACGGGACGTTCTTCGTCGTAGAGGTCGAAGTCAACAGTCAGGAGTCTGTCACGATATTGAGTGTGGATAGATGTGTTTGGATATGGCGTAAGGAAGCCAATCCGGACTTGATCAATCGGGAATCGCTGTAGCCCAACAATAGTGTCTTCAACCGTATCTGGCGTTTCGGTGGGAGCGCCCAACACAAGAAGGCAGCGGTTTATGATTCCAACTTTATCCGCCGCCGTCAGCGAGTTGTGGAGAATCTCCAAGCCCTTATATGGTTTCTTGTAGGCGTGAACTTGGGCAGTACTGAAACTCTCCACACCCATCCCGATTTTGGAGCAACCCGCGGCAACCATCGACCTGGCAGTTGCATCATCCAAGCCGACCTTTACGAGCGCAAACCAATGTACCGAATCGCGCAAGTGATGCGGATCGGATTCCGAGCCTCCGTGCAGCCCGGCATTGATGAAAGCACCACAAAGTTCTTCAATACGACGAGGATCGTCGTTGAAAGTTAAATCAGTGAAATAAAGGAAATTCACACCGTATACCTGATGAAGTCTCTGCACCTCAAGGGCGACAGACTTTGCTGAACGATAGGTCACGCTCTTCGAATTATTTGACATCTGGTGGTTACCATCCCATACCGTAGGCGAGACACAAAACGCGCAGCGATACCGACACCCCCGCGAATAAGTGATCTGCGCGACAGCAATTTGATGTAAAGGCGATGGATATGAAAGATTCCAAGACCGAGCCTGTCTCAGGTACGCTGGCGAGCGCTTGGCCGGCGGCAGCGAATCCAAATCAGACACTCGTGGACGCGGAGGGGTTTGCACGAGTTTACCCAGACTGCGGGAATAGTAAGCGATGCCCCTGACCTCGTCGGCACAGGCAAAACGTCTTCCGGAAATAAAGTCCAGGAGCTCAGTAAAAGTGATTTCACCTTCACCTAGAACAGCAAAATCAAACGCAGGATTGCACACATACTCGGTTGCAAGCGATGGATGTTGTCCTCCTACAACGATGAACACGCTTGGGTATCGCGCCTTGATTGCTTCAGCGAGCCTCTGACTGCGGGAAGCTGTGTGTGTTAAAACTGAAAGCCCCACGCAAAACGGCTTAACTGTTTCGACAAAATGGAGAATTTCTTCCGGTCCCATGAACCCCTGCTGGACCACCGTCGCGCGATACCCGCGCTTCTCGATCGCAGCAGCCAAACATTCCAAGCAATATGGTTCGAGGGAGTTCCCGCGCGTGTAAAGTCCGGGCTGTAAATCTCCTCCCGTCAATGTTTCCACAAGGAGAATTCTATTGCTCATATCTGGGTGGAGGATTTTTCGCTCAAGAGCAGTTTCTGAACAACCTTGAGATTCAGTGTCTCGTGGATTGACTTGATGCAACCTGTTTGCACAAAAGCCTCTAATGTGCCTGAGTTTTCGTAGGCCGCACAAGCACCAATGGAACACCGCAACTCCCAACGACACGATGCCGAGCGCTCAGATTTCCTGGTAAATCGCACACCAATCTTCGGCGCAGCTGGCATGTTCTTCCTTATTTCCATCAGTTTTTCAACTATCACTCGCCGTCCAGACCAGACGAACTGCTTCGCCTTGCCATCGCGCATTTGGTATTTGGCGTCAACGGCGAATAATTCGATCATGCCGTCATAGTCAGCAGTCTCAAATTGTTTGAGAAACGCCAATAAAAGTGCCGAAGCGGACATGTCGGTTTGAAAGTATTTCGTCGTGGGCAAGAAAACCAGTGGGTTGTTTTGGCCTGGCTGCGCACATGTGCCACGAACTTTGGCTCGGGATGGACGAAGCAGGTCAAGTCGGCACTTTATCCAACGCCTGTCGATATGTCTGGGGACCTGGATTGTCATTTCATTCATGATGCCAACTGTAAAACGGAATGCAAGGGATTCAAGGCTGGAATTGATCGAGTGGTCTTGCGACTGGGCGGCTCTTATCAGGATACTTCTGGAATTTCGGGGCTAATGCAATGATAAAGGCGGGGAAAAATGGGGGAACTTTTAGAGAGGAAACCGCTCTCGAATGCTTTGCTTTAACTCTGAAGGCAGAGGCAGGAATTGGCGCTGCAGCCTGACTATTGTCAACTGCAAATAATGGCCACTCATGCAAGTGCTTCGCGGACAACTTGTTATGACTTTGCAAAATGGTGAAAATTTCACTGTTTTTTTCGGGGCGGTTTTCTCTTGAGAATTTCAAATATGGGTCCATCTGGGTCCATCTGTGGCGAGTCATTTCATTCCCCTGTTGGCGTTTCGGCGGTCGCGGGCGGGTTGCCATCGGCTCCGCCGCCGTCGAGGTCAATCAGAATGTCCCGCGGCTCCGCCCCTTTGCTCGGACCGACGATGCCGCGCAGTTCCAACTCGTCCATGATGCGCGCCGCCCGCATGTAGCCCAGGCGCAATCGCCGTTGCATGAGCGATACGCTCGCCTTCTGTTCGCTGCGGATGACTTCAATGCATTGCAGGATCAATTCCTCGTCCTCGCCGCTGGCGCCATTCTCGGTTTCAGGGCCGTCGGCGGGTTTTTGCAATTGACGGTGAATCTCCAATTCGTAGCTCGGTTTGCCCTGTTTGGCGATGAAATCCACGACGCTTTGCAGTTCGGCGTCGGTGATGAGCGCGCCTTGCACGCGGATCAATTTGGCCGAACCGGGCGGCAAATAGAGCATGTCGCCTTTGCCCAGCAGTTTGTCCGCCCCCATCCCGTCCAGGATCGTGCGTGAATCCACCCGGGCCGCCACCTGGAAGGCGATGCGCGCCGGAATGTTGGCCTTGATCACGCCGGTGATGACATCCACGCTCGGCCGCTGCGTGGCCACGATGCAATGAATGCCCGCCGCCCGCGCCATTTGCGTGATGCGGGCGATGGCCATTTCCACGTCCGCCGGGGCCACCAGCATCAGGTCCGCCAGCTCGTCAATGATAACAACTATGTAACTCAAATGGTCGGGAATGACGATCTCCTCATCGCGCGGCACCACGATCTCCTCGTCCAGTTCCACCGCGAAGCCGTCCGAGCCGGCCTCGACTTTTTCCTTTTTGGCCATCAACGGCAGTTCCGGTTCGGAGGGCGGGAGCGGTTTGTGTTTGGGCCGCTCGTTGAAGGAACGGATGTTGCGCACGCCGACCCTGGCAAAGATCTGGTAACGCTTTTCCATTTCGTTGACCACCCAGCGCAAGGCCAGGATGACTTTCTTGGGGTCGGTCACCACAGGCACGACCAGATGGGGCAGGCTGTTGTATTGCTGCAGCTCGACCACTTTGGGATCGATCAGGACAAAGCGCATTTGGTCGGGCGCGAATTTGTAAAGCAACGACGTGATAATGGCGTTGATGCAGGTGGATTTGCCCGAACCGGTGCTGCCGGCGATGAGCAGATGCGGCATCTCCGCCAGATCGGCCACAATGGGCTGGCCGTACACGTCCTTGCCCAGGGCCAGCGGAATGCGCGCCTTGGTCGTGCGCCACTCTTCGGATTCGAACAGGTCGCGCATGATGACCTTGGTCTTGACGGCGTTGGGCACTTCGACCCCGACGGAACTCTTGCCCGGGACGGGGGCCAGAATATTGATGCGTTCGGCCTTGAGGGCGGCGGCGATGTTGTTGCTCAGGCTGACGATTTTTTCCAGCTTCACCCCCGGCGCCGGATGCAGCTCATAGCGGGTGATGGTCGGCCCCTTGGTGATGTCGCCCAAAGCGACTTCGATATCGAATTGCGCCAGCGTTTGTTGCATGAGCCGCGCGTTGCCCATCAACTCCTCCTTCGATTCGGTCGGCTTGGCGGTCACATCGGGGAATCCGAGAAAGTCCAGCGGCGGCAATTCGTAATTGCCAATGCGGGGCGTCGCCGCGACGGCAATCGGTTTGTGTTTGCGCGGAGCGGGTTTCGGTTTGGGGGGAACAGGAACAACCGCCTCGGGCGCTTCCTTTGCCTCTGGAGAGGGTGCGGCTGCCCCGACCGTGTCGGCGGGGACGGGTGGCGGGGCGTCCGGTCCTTTGGCTTCAGGCGATTTGGGGGGAGACTCGACGGCCTTGCCCAGAATATCCCCGGTAGTGGCCGCCGCCACTTCGTGCGCCGGAATGATGACCCCTTCCTCGGCGGGCGCGGGTTCCTTGGGCCGTTCGGGGGCCGGTTTTTTCCCGCGATTCTCGGACTTGCCTTGCGGCACGCTCAAATCGCGCACGGTTGGCTCGGGCACAGGCAGCCCGTCTGCGCCCAGGCCGCTTGGCTCCGCACCTTTTGCGGCGGCGCCGGCCTTGCCAGATTTTTCCAACTGATCCTGCAACTGGCGCGCCTGCTTCTCGAGGTCGCGCGCCCGGCGTTCCAGGTCTTTCTCGCCGCTGGTCTGCGGGGCGGCTTTGCCTTCAAAATGCAAGGACCACCATTGCCGGCACCATTCGCCCAATTTGAAATTGGTCAGATAAATGAGGCTGACCAGGTAAACCGCCCCCAGCACGATGGTCGCACCGACTTTGCCCGCATAATGCAAAACGTAATTGTTAAAAATTTGGCCGGTGTATCCGCCCACGCTCGACGCGTTCATCGTGGCCCGCAATCGTTGCAGCCAACGCGCGTCATTCTCGAACATGCTGGCCAGTCCCATGCAGCAGAGCAACAAGAGCGCGCCCCACATCCAGCGGCGCTGCAAATAAGCCAGGAATTGAAGCAGGTAACCCAGGGCATAAATCAACAGCAGCGCCGGGATCATGAATGCCGCCACTCCAAAAACCCGGAACAGAACCAACGCCGTCCATGCCCCGAGCAGACCGGCCCTGTTATGCGGCGGGTTGTTGGGCGGGACGAAGTTCGCCGCCAAATCATACCGATCATAAGAAAGCAACGCCAGCATCAGCAACAAAGCCGCCGTCCCCAGCAGGATGCCGATGACGTCGTTCAACCCGTGCGGATGAGGTTGCGCTGGATCTTTTCGAGCCATGCGATGGAGTTTAGGGTCTGCCAATCAAGGTTGGAAGCAAGAATTAAGCATGAATCAGGAATTAGGAATTAAGAAGTGCCGGGCGGACAGGCATGAAACTGGTTTGATTCAGTTTGACGGGGTTTGACGCACCGGCAGGCTGTTTTATTTGCAAGTCATTCATTTTAAAGTACTTGGATTGAATTTGGTTGTCATCTTGACCAAACGACTCATATTTAACTAAGTTTATCATGGTTTGACCCGTCGTCGCCGTGCCGGCTATGGCGGGCAGGCTGGGCGGAGACCAAATGGCCGGGAGGATTAACGCTAACGGAATTGCCGCGAAAAGGCACAAAAGGCTCAAGAAAAGCCCCGAACACTTTCCGGGTTGCGACTCATGCGCCGTTTCGCGGCCATCTTCAATCACCGATTCTGCGGCCCCTGATGTCCGTTGACTTCTTAGTTCTGCCTTCATAATTCCGCCTTTTCTTCCCCCCGACCTGGAACCCGTCCTTGATTCCTTAGACTACAAATAGCACTAATTATTCAATAGTCAAATGACTTTTTTAATTATTTTTTCTGGAAGAGCGGAGTTTTTGACGAAACGGGGCGCAATTGCCGATCCCGCCATCGCCCGCCCAAGAGCCTTGCCTTGGCGACAAGCCGGGCTACTGTTAGTTGCGAAAAATGGTCAAATAAAAGGGTGGGGGACCATGCCGGCTCGCATGGTCTTCCTGCCGCCAGACGCCAACTATGAAAAACATCACCGATCCCCGCTGGATCAAAATCAAGGGTTTCCTTTTCCTGATTCTCGGATTGATTGCTTCCGGGTTGCTCGTGGTTGATCACCCGGAACTCAAGGTCATCCTTTTGCTCAGCATTGGAATCTGGTGTTTTTGCCGGTTCTATTATTTTGCCTTTTATGTTATCGAGCATTACGTCGATCCCACGTATCGCTTTTCCGGTCTCTGGTCCTTCGCACGATATCTTTGGTTCCGCCGCCGTTGAGGTTGTGCCAGGCATGGCAATTCAACCATGGATCTGAAGGATGCGCATCAACCAGATTCGATGGAAATGGACCACGCACAAAGCGCATAAGCTAGCCGTTCGATTGGCTGGTCCCCGGCGGCGGCCTCACGGTCCGAGGCGCCCGCTGAATCGTCAGTCTCGGCATCAACACCATAGCGACGATAAAAACGGCAATGCCCGTGGCAGTGATAAGGATACCCTGGAGGCGGACGTGGATTGCGGCCAAGAGGGTGATGCCGAGAATGGCCGCGGCAGGGGCGACGATGCCAAAGAGGCCCATGCGGAAGCCGATGATGGTGGTTGCGCGGATGGCAATTACCAGCAGCACGAACGCTGACGAACTGAAGATAGCGGAGTAGAGAGGAATGAATTCCTGCGCAAAGTACATCAGCGGGTAAGCCCCTGTGAATGTGCCCAGGATCAGCAGCAGCATCCAGCGGTCAAAGTTCTGGAGATTGAAGGCGTGGGCGACCAGGCCGAGCAGCAGGCCGAAGAGCACCACACTGGCGGGGCTCAGCCAGGTCAACTCACCCAGGCGGTCAATCGGCGCAATCCCCAGCACATCCAGCGCGATAGGCCGCCCGAAGAGCAGGCGTTTGTAGTCCCAAGTATAGACGGTCTGATCGTTGCCGCGAACATATTTCGTCGGCTGCAGTGAGAGTTCGAGCATGCGCACGTCCGAACCGACGGCCGTCAAGTCGATGTGGAAGGTGTCCAAAATGCCACTGGGAGGGGTTTGGAGATTATAGAGGCCCTTGCCGACGGCGGAGTAGGCGACCGACATCAGCGTCGGTTCAGCGGGCAGCACGCCGTACCAGGCCAGCTTGTCCCCGCGGATTTCAACCGATTCACTGGGCTGGGAATTGACGGCGACCTCGAGATCAGCGAGCGAGATGATCTGCGGCGGCAGGGGCAGAAGCACCTCGCACTCGCCATCCTTGACGGGGTTGAAAGCCTGGAATTTGGTTGTAACCTGCGCGGTGTAGATGGACTCGGGATCCATCGTGCCAACGCTGAGGCCGGGCTTGAGCGAGATGGTGGCCGCGAAGCTCTTGAGCGTTGCAGGCGTGCGCTGGGGCGAGGTGCCCTGGGCAGCCTTTGCCTCCTGCTGCACGACCGTGCCGGGAACTGAATTGGCAGAACTCATGGTGCTGCGCAAGGCCTTCTTTTTGGCCGCGCTGAGGGCGGGAAGGAGTAATGCGGCAAGCACCGCCACGATGATAATGACGACCATCAACTCGATCAAGGTGAAGGCGCCGCAGCGATGGCCTGAGTCGTTTATTGAAGTGGGCCCGACAACAGAGAATTGAGGAAGTTGGCGCATTCGTCCGACGTTATCAGCCACTGGAGGGATGTCAAGCCGGAGCCAGGAAGACGGTTCACGCCACACTTGGCGAATTCGCAACAGGTGAAATTGACATCATCATTGCGACACCCGCATCCCCCCAGCCGGAATTGACCTCCACCTCGACGGGGAAAGCTTCGATACCATTGGCAGCGGCGGACAAAACACGGGCCAGCATGGGCGGATGTTGGGCGAAGGCGGGCGCGAGGGCAATGCGGCTGTTGCGACAATTCGCGCTGTTTTTCGTTGAAAAATGTTGAGATTTGCAAACAAAACGGGTATTTTCATTGGTATGCAAACGAATATCAAACGGCGGCTGACAAAGAAACGATCTCACGGAACCGCGCGAAATGGGCATGTTCATGTGGTCAGCCCTGCAACTGCTTCTGAAATTCGAAATTTGCTTCGCATTCGGGGTTCTCAGGTCAAGAACGTTCTGCGTGCGTTTGAAGCCGCCGGGGTAAAAGTCTAATCCCGCTCATAAGCCATGAGATCACGGAGGGAACTCAGACGGAGAAGTGTCTTCTTAAATGTTCCGTTCGACAAATCGTACGAACCGCTTTTTGTAGCCTTAATTGGCGCACTTGTGGCGCTCGGCCGGATACCGCGATGCGTCTTGGAGATACCGGAAATGGGCGCCGGGAGGCTGTTCCGAATTCTACAGATCATTCGTGCGTGCTCGGTTTCGATCCATGACCTAAGCCGGGTGGGTTTGCCCGTTCGCTTCAACATGCCCTTTGAGCTGGGGATTGCTTTCACGCTTTCCCGTTTGGAAAAAAACCATGACTTCGTGATGTTGGAATCTCAACGTTATCGATTAACCAGGACGTTGAGTGACGCGAACGGAATTGATCCCGGGATTCATAACGCAACGGTAAAAGGAGTCATCTCCTGCATTTTATCGAATTTGGGCAAGCCGCAGGGCAACCTACCTCCAGAGTTGGTGTCGCGCATCTATCGGGGCTTTTGGAAAACCATTCCTGTCTTCAAGAGAAATCATGGCCGATCCACAATTTACTCTCGAGCCATTTTCAGTGAACTTGTCGAGGGGGCCATCAGATTGGCGGAGAAGGAAGGCCTTGTCGTGGAATGAGGCTGCGCTTCGCGGAAAAGCGGGATGGACTATGATGTCCGCCTGCCTCCGACCACCTTTCCTTTCGTTCTCATGTAATGGAACAAGTACTGTTGGGCGTAGCCGGAGTGGGGGCCGAAATGGGTCTGGCTGAAATGACGCAGACGCGCCAGCTTGACCCGCCGCTTGGGGAAATAAAGCTGGCGCAACGCTTTCATGATCCAGACATCCACCGGAAAGGCCTGCTGAAATCCATAGCCGAACAACAGCACGCAATCGGCGATTTTCAGGCCGACCCCGGGCAGTTGGAGCAATTGCGAGCGCGCCTCTTCCAACGTCATGCCATGCAGCGCGGTTAAATTCACTTCTCCGTCGCGCAATTTCCGCGCGCTGCCCAGCAGGTAAGGCGCGCGGAACCCCAGTTTGCACTCGCGCAGGTCCGATTCCGCAACCTCGGCCAGCCGCCGGAAATCTGGAAAGGAATGGACCGGCTCATGGCCGCCGGGCGCCGCCACCGGCCCGCCAAATCGGCGGCAGAGCAGGGCAATGATTTGCTGAATCTGCACAATTTGTTTTGTGGAAGAGCAGATAAAGGAGGCCAGACATTCCCACGGCTCCTGCCGCAATAAACGCAGGCCCGCGCACGACCGGACTGAGTTTTGCATGGGTTCATCCGGCGGAAAGGTTTCGAATATTTTGCCAATGTTGACGTCCAGTTGAAGGTAATGCCGGAGCCAATCCCAATCCTCCACCGGCACGGCTGTTTCCGCGCGGATGCGGTTCCGTTTCTGCCGCAAGCGGACCCAGCGGCCGGCCACGACGCCTTCCCATGCGCCATCCATCCAGCGCCAGCGAAAGGCCTGGCCGGAAGTCAACGTGGCTGCCAAATCGTAATTGTCCGCCAAAAATTCCATTTCGGTTCCTAATCTTAATCGTAATCCCCAATTGCAAGAAGAAGATTAAGATTACGGATAGGGCTGCCAAAAAAGAAGGCATGCGCGCCGGATGAGAATTTTGCTTGGCATACGGACGCTTCGAGCCGAACTTGTCCCGGTGAATTGGAAGCGGATTTTATGTCCCAAATGCCGCTGGCGGATGTTTCATGGGAAAGGATGATTCGCGCTGTGGAAAAGGTCCGCGAACGACTGCAACGCGCCGCCGCCGCCCTGGCCGGCGCGGGAGTGCCGTATGCTGTCGCCGATGGAATTGCCGTAGCCGCATGGGTGTCGCGCGTGGACGAAGCGGCGGTGCGCAACACCCAGGATGTGGATATTCTATTGCGCCGCTCCGATTTGGAGGCCGCCGCCGCCGCCTTGTCCCAAGCCGGCTTTATTCGCCGTCACGTCGCGGGGATTGAGATGTTTCTGGATGGCCCCCGGGCCAAAGCCCGCGATGCGGTCCATATTGTCCTGGCGGGAGAAAAAGTTCGTCCCCAATACTTTGAACCGGCGCCCGATGTTTCCGAAGCCGAGGATGCGCCGTTCTTTCGCATGCTGACGCTGGACGCGCTGGTGCGGATGAAATTAACGTCATTCCGGGACAAAGACCGGATGCATCTCCGCGATCTTTTGGAGGTGGGATTGATTGACGGAACCTGGCGCGACAAATTGCCGCCGGCATTGGCCGCCCGACTGCAAGAGCTTCTGGATAATCCCGAAGGATAGCATCGTCACGGCTCACTTTTTCTTTTCCAGCTCCCGCAACAAATGGTGGACAAAGACGGTGTTGTCGCATTGCAAATAATGCATGGCCCCGCCCATGCGGGAATAGCTTTTGCAGAAGCGCAGGTAATAGGCCGGATTGTCCTTGGGCGGTTCGCCCTTGCTCCAGTCCCACCGGCCGCCGTCCTGCAAATCGACGACGTACAGGTTGTGGCCGCGCACGATGTCGCGCCCCGCCTGCAAGCGCAAGTTGTTGACGCAACTGAGGCTCTTCTCAAAAACCTGCGGGCCCATGATCGCCGAACCGACGGAAAGGACGACCCCGCCGTCCAACTGCTCCACCGCGCCGCCAAAAAGACGAAAATCGATATCGGCGCCCCGGCCAATGGCCGCGCCGTTGAACATGGGGTGGTTGGCAATAATGTCGTAGCCGATTCCCGGGTGAACGGTCAGAGGCACATTGAGCCGGAAACTGTGCGCCAGCACACTGCTGTTTTTCCACGGATGCTTGACTTCGTGCCGGCCCGCCGCCAGTTGGTGAACGCGCATGGCCTGCAACAATTCCGCGCGCGCGGGGGCCAGCGCATTGGCCGGCGCGGCGACAAGGGCCGCTTCCAGCGATTCGACCGGCGGCAGGGTCACGCCCTCCTGGCTGATGAATTGGCCCACGCTGCGGCCAAACCCCGCGCCGTTCAGCGCCCCGGCCAAAAGAGCCAGATGAATATTGCGGCCCGTTTCCTCCCAGGCGCCGAACGTGCCCGTCTCAACATTGTCTTTTACGTTTTCGGTCGAAACTCCGGCAAAAGCAAACTCCCAATCGTGAATGACCCCGGCGCCATTGGTGGCGAGATGAGTCAGCCAGCCTTGCTCCATCAGGCGGACCAGAATATCCGCCGCGCCATTTTTTATCAGGTGCGCGCCGTAAACCAGCATGACCGCCGCGCCGCGCCGCCGCGCGCCGGCGATGTGGCCTGCGCAACGCCGGATTTGCGCCAGGTTGCGTTCAGGGCACGGCTTGGGCGTTGCCCCGGGATCGATCAAAACATCCTCCAGCCGCGCCAGGCTTTTGCGTTGGGCCAGCGGAAGAACCTTCAATCTCGTCAAATCGATGGGCGTCATGGTCATGCTGGAACCTGCGCGGTCAGCCTGACAAACATTTGCCCGCCAGTAAAGCGGCTTTCCATTAAATATGGAAGCTTGCACAAGCCCCGGAACCAGCCCAGAATCAACCGCAGAGTAACAGACCCCGTTTTTGTTCCCGGCAAATGAAATGTGAACCTCTTGAGACAGTCCAACACACTCATGCAAATTCGACCGTTCCAACCACAAGATGAGGAGGCCGTTGTTTCGCTGTGGCGGCGCTGCGACCTGGTGCGACCTTGGAACGACCCGAAAAAGGATATTCGACGCAAGCTTGGGGTGAGGCCCGACTTGTTCCTGGTGGGTGTGCTCAACGGCCGGATCGTAGCGTGTGTGATGGCTGGTTACGAGGGACATCGTGGATGGCTCAATTATTTGGCGGTTGACCCCGAACATCAGCGGCACGGTTTGGCGCGAGCCATTGTCACGGAAGCTGAGGGCCTGCTTCGCCAGGCAGGCTGCCCGAAAATCAATTTGCAGATTCGGACTTCCAACCACGGCGTCATTGAGTTTTATCGGCGTCTCGGTTATTCGACGGATGATGTCGTGAGCATGGGGAAGAGATTGGAACATGACGACAAAGCAGTTTAACCCTTTGCCGATTAACATCATGCCACAACCCAATCGCAGCTCCAGGAGTTTGACGGCACGCAATCGCTCCTGGAAAGAAAACAGCCGCCACCGTTGCCCGGTGGCGGCTGTATAACAACCACCCAAATTTATTTGCCCCGGCGGCGAAGCAGGAACGAGGAGGCGCCAATGACGCCCAGAGCGATCGTGCCCGGCTCCGGCACTGCGTTCGATAGCACCACATTATTCATGTCATCGAAAGCGGGTGCGCCACCACCACTATTGAACGTAAAATCCAACTGAAGATAGCCTTCCCCGCCCGCTATAATGGCAGGCAAAAAGCTCGAATAGTTGAATGTGACTGTTTGCGACTGCAGGGCCGGTGCGCCGCTATAGAAGTAGAAGTTAGGCTCCCCGTTTTGGTTGTTGCCATTGAAGCCAGTCGATGTGGAATATGTCCCCCAAGTCGCTGCCGCATTGCCACCATCGCCCACGTTATGATATCCATAACCCGGCGCATTCAAAACAAGGTTGTAAATCTGATTATACCCCGACGTGGCCGCACCCGATGGGGCAGAGAACGTGAACGAGAGAAGGGTGTTGGCGTTAAAAGCCGCCACTTCGGCAGGGCTGAACTGAAGTTGGAGTTGCACTCCTCCGAAGCCTGTGCCGGCGCCTTGGAGACTTAGCGGGTCACCGGGCACCCCGGCGGCCACAAAGCTGTATGAGGCGTCTGTTGTAATCGGGTTACCGGTGTTCAGATTGTACCATCCCGCATCCGTCGGGTCGCCGGCGCCTTGAAAGCCGCCAAGGACATATTGGGCTTGAGAATTGATGGCGCTGAAAGCAAGCAGCGCCACCAACGACGAGATATTATGGATTTTTTTCATATATATGTTTATGTTAATTTGTTTGTCATCTGACTAAACACAATTTTGTTCGGTTAGTCTTGTGTTCTTCGATAAAACCTACCATATCGCCTTGTGCCTGTATATAGGTGGAAACACCTATGGAAACTGAATGGTTGGGAATTCCTCATAGGTATTTCCACCTATTCACAAGATGGGATCCATATGATAAATTGTATCATAATAATGATGAAGTCACCAATCAGCCCGTCGTCCCAAGAAATGCGCCCACAAAAGCAAAGGAGCCTTTACTCTCATGTCAATGACACGCCATCCGGATGAATCCCGCCCCGAGGGTTTTCCATGAAAGATAATAATATTGCCTGCAATCAAGAGGAAGGTCCCAGCGTGACTGTTCTTCCATCGCGTAACTCGAAGCCGCACGAGGGCGACGGTCTTGCGGAGCCACATTTCTCCAAGGCGGAAGCCGCGCGGAAAATCCAACAAAGCATCGCTTACATGTTGGTGCATCTGAATCAGACCCTCCAGGTTGCCAAACTGGCGCAATTGGCCGATATCTCCCAGCCCTATTTTTTCGTCCTGTTCAAGCGTTGGAGCGGATGTTCCCCCATCCGATATTTCATCCGCTTGCGCATGCAGCGGGCCGGCCGGTTGTTGACCGCCACCACCATGAGCGTGAAAGAACTCGCCGCGGCGTTGGGCTATGGTGATCATTTTTATTTTTCGCGCGTGTTCAAATCGGTCCACGGAATGGCGCCGCGGGACTATCGCGTGATGCACTATCGCCTAGCTTTGGAACAATTGGCACAGACTGACACTCAGGAAGGGATGCTGGGATTGAAAGAGGACGAGCCTCAGATCCCGATTGCAGATCCGTCCGCAACAATTTCGAAAAGCGAAGTTTATCTACAATGAAAAACATAAATTTCTCCATTCCATGCGAGGGACTTCACCGATCCAGCACCCTCAATATGACCCAAAACGGTGAAACGCTTGTGCATCCGCTGTCTCCCGCATCCGGGGAAAGGACGTCCGAGGCCTTCACCTTGATTGAATTGCTGGTGGTCATTGCCATCATCGCCATTTTGGCGGCCATGCTCATGCCGGCTTTGGCCAAGGCAAAATTCTCCTCCCAGGTGTCCTCCTGCGCGTCCAGTTTCAAGCAGTGGGCCTACGCTTGCAACGTCTATGCCACGGATAGTCCGCAGGGATGCTATCCTTCATTCGCCTGTGGGGCTCAGCCCGGAGAGAACGTGACTGACGTTGCGGCCAATTTTATCACCAACATGAATCCATACGGAATGAGTGTGCCGATGTATTTTTGCCCGGTCCGAACCACCGGAAACAACTCGTTTGCGTACGCGGATAACTGGTTCTTTAACAATATACCGGGGCACCGCCATATTCAGAATACGGGCCAACTGAGCCTGTATTACACGCAAAGCAATCCGTACGGGAATTATATCATTCTGGGTTCCATGCTCTTTTGGGTGCCGCGCACCGTGGCGGGGG
>Ga0181526_10000974_pt1 | contig 28537 bp, 26 predicted proteins | sample PEATcosm2014_Bin_35_FD_119750 | JGI IMG/M metagenome (GOLD analysis project Ga0181526, IMG submission 119750) | Peatland microbial communities from MTU Mesocosm Facility, Houghton, MI, USA - PEATcosm2014_Bin06_30_metaG | ecosystem: Environmental > Terrestrial > Soil > Wetlands > Peat | place...
GGCGAAGTTCCGCGAGGCGGCCAAGGGCGCCGAGGGCATGGGCGAGGCGTTGCTCGACAAGGCACAGACTCTCAACCAGGTGGCGGCGCAGAACCTGGCGCGGCTCAAGGAGGCGGGCGAAGGTTTCACCGCCCAGGCGGAGGCGCTGACCGAGGCGGTGCGCCAGGGCCATTCGTCGATCGAGGAGATGGGCGAGAAGCTGCGCCAGCGCGCCGGCGACCTGACCTCGGCCAGCGCCCAGGCCGCGGCCAGCATCGAAAGCGTGGGCGAGACCTTCCGCAAGATCGGCGGCGAGGTCGCGGCGCAGGCGGCGTCGAGCGCCGACGACGTCAAATCCGCGATAGCGGCGCTGGAACAGAGCGGGCGCAACATCGCCGCGGCATCGGTCGAGATCGAGCTCGCCGCCGATCACGCCAAGGCGAATATCGGCCGCGCCGGCGAAAGCATCGGCGAGGACGCCCGCCGCCTGGCGAGCGCGGCCGGCGAGGCGGGCGCGAAGCTCGACGAGAGCGGCGGCGCCATCCGCAAGCAGCTCGACGCGGTGCGCGAGGCCAACGACGCGGCGGCGGTGCAGGTGGCGAAGCTGGGCGAGAATTTCACCAAGGAGCTGAAGAGTTTCAACGACACGCGCGAGGCGATCGGCGCCCAGGTGGCCGAAATCCGCGCGCGGCTGCAGCAGCACACCGAGGACCTGGCGCGCGCCACCGAACTCGCCATGAAGAACGCGCACGGCGCCAGCGACGCCTTCCAGAGCCAGGCCGAGCGGCTGAAACAGGCCACATCCGCCATGGGCGAACAGGCGGAAACCGTGGGCGCGGCGCTGCTGCGGCAGATGGTCGAAATCAAGACGGGAACCGAAGGACTTTCGGGGCTGGGCGAGAAGATCGGCGGCATCCTGCAGGAAGGCGTGGCCGAGATGACCCTGGCCAGCGACCGGGCATCCGGCCGCGCCGAGGAAGTGGCGCACACCTTCACCGAACAGGGCCGCATCCTGGCGCAGGTGAGCGAGCTGGCGACGCAACATTTGACCGCGAGCGGCGAGGCGATGCGCGCCCGCGCCAAGGAGGTTTCCGACGCCGTGGCCGATGCCGAGATGCGGATCGAGGAACTCGGCACGAGCTTCACCGACCGCAGCGCGCAGGTGGTGGCCGCGGGCGAAACCGCCTCGATCAAGCTGGGCGAGGTGGGCGAGCAGTTCCGCGGCCAGGTGCTGGAGCTGGCGACGGCGATCGAAAGCACGGTGGAGCGGGTCGAGATCGCGCGCGAGGCGCTCAACCAGCATTTCGTCTCGCTCGGCAACGCCACCGCCGCGGTGGCGGCGCGGCTCCAGGAGATGGGCGGCGCGGCGGAAACCCAGCTGGCGAATCTCGCCGCCACCGGGACGGCCATGACCGACCGCGGCGACGAGGCGGCGGAATCGATGCGCCGCCAGCTGCGCGATCTCAACGCCGCGCTCGACCAGACCACGGCGCGGCTCGACGGCGTGCGCGCCGCGCTTTCCGACCACGCGGCGCAATTGAACGGCGCCACCGATCTGGCGGTCGAGCGTTTGCGCGACGTGATAGGCACCTATGACAGCCAGGCCGGGGCGCTGGTGGCCGCCGCCGAGCGCATCAACGCCACCGCCCGGCAGGCGACCGGGTTGTTCGGCGAGGGCGCAACCGCGATGTTGAAGGCCGCCGACCAGGCGGCCGGCATGGCCCAGCAGGCGCGGGAGAAATCGCTCGCCAACCAGCAGGAGACCTTCCTCCGCAACGCGACCTATATGATCGAGACGCTGCAATCGCTGGCGGTGGACATCACCCGCGCCCTCGACCAGCAGATTCCCGAGGCGATCTGGCGGCGCTTCCACGCCGGCGAACGCGGCGTGTTCATCCGCCATCTGCTGTCGGCGCAGGAGCGCGAGGCCAATGTCGCGATCAAGAAGAAATTCGAGGAGGATCTGGTCTTCCGCGAGCACACGCTCCGGTATCTCGACCAGTTCGAGACTCTGCTGGCCCAGGCCCGCGCCTGCGATCACCTCGACGTGCTGGGAACCACCTTCATCACCGCCGACGTGGGCAAGCTCTATCTTATCATCGGCAACGCCGTGGGAAGACTGAAATAGAAGCTGACAGCTATCAACCGATAGCTGTCAGCTTTCACCCGTCCCGTCTTGTCATTGCGAGCCGCGAGCGGATGCGAAGCGGCGAAGCAATCCAGAGACTAGGCAGCGGAATCTGGATTGCTTCGGCCGCTTCGCGGCCTCGCAATGACGGCGAGGGAACGCGACGTTATGCCGCCTTAAGCCGCCTTGTTGTCGATCACCGCCGGGCCGGAGCCTTGGGCGATCTCGATTTTGCGCGGCTTCTTCTCCTCGGGCACTTCGCGCGTCAGGTCGACGTGCAATAGGCCGTTGTCGAGGGAGGCGCCCGAGACCTTGATATGGTCGGCGAGCTGGAAGCGGCGCTCGAAGGCGCGGCGCGCGATGCCGCGGTGGAGATACTCGGCGTTCTGCGCCTCGTCCTTCTTGGACTTGCCGGAAACCAGCAGCTCGTTCTCCTTGACCGTGACGTCGATGTCGTCGCGGCCGAAGCCCGCCACCGCCATGGTCAGGCGATAGGCGTTCTCGCCGGTCGCCTCGATGTTGTAGGGCGGGTAAGCGAGCGAAGCGCCGTCAAAACGCGTCGCCGCGTCGGCCAGGCGCAACAGCCGGTCGAAGCCGATGGTGGAACGGAACAGCGGGGTGAAGTCGAAACTATCCATTTGACACATCCTCCATGTGAGCAATGTTGAAGCCCGGGCCCCGTCAGCGGGCGCCCGGACATCCTCCAGATGGGAATGGGCATGGCGCGCGTCAAGGAGAAGCGCGAAATTTGGCAGGCCTGCGCGAAGAACTTATTTCTTCGCTGATTTTTCGGTTTTTTCGGCGGGCTTCTCGGCCTTGGCTTCAGCCTTGGCGGGTTTCTCGGCGGGTTTGGCCGACACCGCCGGCTTGGATGCCGCCGCGACCGCCTTGGTGGCGGGCTTGGCGCCGATGGCTTCGCCCGCCTTGAGGCCGAGGCCCTGGCCCTGGAAGCGCTTGTTGAAACGCGCAAGCTGACCGCCTTCCGTCAGCTTCTGCTGGCCGCCGGTCCAGGCCGGGTGGGAGCGGGAATCGATTTCGAGATGCAGCGTCTCGCCCGGCTTGCCGTAGGTCGAGCGGGTCTTATAGGTGGTGCCGTCGGTCATGATGACCGTGATCTCGTGGTAATCCGGGTGGATTTTGTCTTTCATCGCGCATCTCCAGGGAGGCGCGCTTTATAGCCCCCCGCACGCTTCTAAGCAACCAGTTAGCCGGCAACCATCTAGCGTTCAGTTAACTTCAATTCGATGCGGCGGTTTTTGGCATAGGCCGCCTCGCTCTTCCCGGTATCGATCGGCGAGTATTCGCCGAAGCCGGCGGCGACCAGGCGGTTGGGCGGGATGCCCTGATCGATCAGGAACCGTACCACCGATTGCGCGCGCGCGGAGGAGAGTTCCCAGTTCGAGGGGTATTGCGCTGTGGCGATCGGGCGCTTGTCGGTGTGGCCGTCGACGCGCAGCACCCAGTCGATGTCGGGCGGAATCTTGGCCGAGATGTCCTTTAAGGCCTTCGCCACGGAAGCGATCTGGGTCTTGGCGGCGGGGGTCAGATCGGCGTTGCCGACGTCGAACAGCACGTCCGACTGGAAGACGAACCGGTCGCCGACGATGCGGATATCGGAGCGGTTGGCCAGGATCTGGCGCAGCTGGCCGAAGAATTCCGAGCGGTAGCGCGCCAGCTCCTCGACCTTGGTCGCGAGCGCCTGATTGAGCCGGTTGCCCAGATCGGCGATCTGGAGCTGGTCCGCCTTGGTCTTGGCCTCCGAGGCGTCGAGCGCGGCCGCGATCTGCGCCAGCTGATCGCGCAACGCCAGGATCTGCTGATTCAACTGGTCGATGGTCGTTCCCTTGGATGTCGCGTCCTGCTGCGCGGCGTCGCGCGCGGCCTGGGTCGCTTGCAGATCCTGGTTCAGCTTCGACAGATTGAGCTTCAAATCGGCGTTGCTGCTCTTTTCCAGGTTCAAGACTTCGGTCAGCTGGTTCAGCTGCGCCGTCAGCTGCTTCAAGGCCGCGTCGCGGCCCGACAGCGCGTCGGTCAGGTAGAACTGCCCGGCGGTGAAGACCAGCAGCACGAAGATGATGACCATGACGAGCTGCGACAGCGCGTCGACGAAGCCCGGCCAGATGTTGATCGAGCTGCGGTGGCGGTGGCGGGAGAGATAGGGCATGGGACGGAACCCGGAATGATGCTAGCGGCGCACGCGCTCGGTTTCCTTCGAGGACGCGGCGATGGTGCGGGCGACCAGACGGATCTCGTTGCGGATTTCCTGGATCGCCTGGCCGCGGCCCTGCGACATTTCCTCGACCATCCGCGCCAGATGCAGCTCGATCGCCCGGAGATGCGCGCGCGCCTCGTCGGCGGCCTGGCCGGAGCCGCCGTCGGCCAGGCGCTTCAACACCGGCTTCATCTCGATCTGCTGCTCGGCCAGCTTGAGCATCAGGTTCTGCTCGGTGCGCATCTGGTCGGTGAGCGCGGCGAGCTTCTCGGTCAAGCCCAGGATGTTGCCGTTGGCGGATATGCGGCTTTCCTCGCCGCGCGCCAGGATGCGCTGCAAGCCTTCGAGGCTGTCGGCGGTCTGCTCGAGGAGCGCCTGGATATAGGCGGGCGCCGCCGCTTCGCCGGCATCGAGCGCGCCGGTCGGCGCGGAGAGCCTGGTGTGGCCCGCGAGATATTCCTCGACCTCGTTGTAGAAGCGGCTTTGCGCCAGCCCCGCCTGAAGGTCGAGAAAGCCCAGCACCAGCGAGCCGGCGAGGCCGAACAGCGAGGCGCTGAACGCCGTGCTCATGCCCCCCAAGGGGGTTTGCAGCCGGGATTTCAGATCGGCGAAGGCGCTGACCGGATCGCCCGCCCCGGAGGAAAGCCCGCCGATCACGCCCTTGACCGATTGCACCGTCTCCAAGAGGCCGTAAAAGGTGCCGAGCAGCCCGAGGAAAATCAGCAAGCCGATCAGATAACGCGAGGTCTCGCGCGATTCCTCGAGCCGCGAACCGATGCCGTCCATCACCGAACGTAAAGTGGCGGCCGAGAGCGCCGGCTTGCCGCCGGCGCCGCCCGCGAACAGGCGCGCGATCGGCGCCAGCAAACGCGGCTTGCCCTTGGCCGCTTCCTCCGGGTTGCGTTTCACCCGGCCGAGCCAGCGCGCCTCGGGGCCGAGCAGCAAAACCTGATGGAAGATGTAGACGATGCCGGCCGCCAGCACGCCCAGGATCACCCCGTTCACCAGCGGATTGCCGAGGAAATAGGGATAAAGCGATTGCCACAGCAGGGCCGAGACGGATGCGACGGCTATGACGAGAACCGCCATCCGCACGAGATAGCGAGTGGGATTATTCAACGGGTAATGCCTCGCGAAACGGGGGTTTAAACGCTCTCCTCGCCCGGCGCTTTACGAGCCGAGCACCACTAAATCGACGCGGTCGAGGGAGCCCCCACCCTCGGCCCGATTGCCCAGCGCGCGCACGTCGATCCGCGTGCTCGCAACCCCCCGCTGGATGAGATAGGCCCTGACGGCCACGGCGCGCGCCAAGGACGTGCGGCGCGCCTCGACGGCGTCATCCGTGCCGTTGCCCGGCGCGCTGGCATAGGCCACGAGTTGAATGCGTTCGCTCGGCCGCGAGCCGAGCTTCTGCACGATGGTGTCGAGCACGGAACGCGCATCGCCGCCGAGATCGGCCGTGCCGGGCGCGAAGCGCACCGCATTGCCGTCGGATTTCGGGATCATGGCCGGCGGCGGCGCAAATGTCTCCGGATGCGTCGCCGCCAAGGCGGCGCCCGGTTCAGGCTGTTCCGAGGTATCGGGCGTACCGGCCGCCGGGAAAGCGCGGCTGAAGCCCGCGGCCGAAGGCGGCAGCGCCGCCACTTGCGGCATGCTCGGCGCCGATGGCGGCGAGGGCGAACGCAGCGGCGAAGGCGGCGCGGAGGCTATGGCGTTGCCGAGCGGCGGCGCGGCCGAATCGGCCGGGCCTTGCGGCGCCGGGTTCGCGGGCGGCACGGAGGCGGCCACGGTCTGCGCGCCCGGGAGATGCAGCACGATGCGCGGTTCGGCGGAGGCGAATCTCGGGCTGGCCGGCGGCAGGGCCGAATAATCGATGGTCACGGCGCCGAGGCGCTCGATGCGGCTGGCCCTTTGCGCGACCGCGACATGCGCGACATGACGTTGCGCGACGCGTTGCCCGCCCGGCTGACGGAGCACGACCTTCTGTCCGGTCCAGCTTTGATCGGCGGTCATGGTGCGCGGCGGATGGAGAACGAAGCGGCCGTCGGGAACCGTGGGCGCGGGGCCGAGCTGGTCGAGCGCGGACAGATTGACCACCACGTCCGGGGTGTTGTGGCCGATATAGGCGGATTGCGCCCGCGCCGGCGGCGCGGCGGAAATCGCCAGCGCCAGCGTCAAAACCGCCGCGGGATAAAACCCGCGCGGTGCGGATCGAACAATGGCGGCAAGTCCTCGCATGAGCTTGCGGCTTTCCGTCCTGTTTGTTGTCGCCTCCCCCGCTTTTGTTGTTGTTCTGCCGGTCGCGGGGACGTTCAAGAGCCTAGCGCAAGAACCGGGACCCCGCCAGCCTCACATGACGCGTTTTCGCGAGTCTTCCCCAGCTTCCACCCCCGCTTCCGTTGGGGGAGTTCGAACCGCCTCGGGCGGGAACATTACGAGATCAAACGCGATGGTCAGCCGGCGGCATCGCGCAGCAGAAGGCGCAGCTTTTCGTGGAGATCGCTATTGGCGGCGATGATTCCGTCCGCCCGCAGCGCGTCCTGGCCGCCGGCGAAATCGGTGACATAGCCGCCGGCCTCGCGCACCAGCAGCACCCCGGCGGCGATATCCCAGGGCTTGAGGCCGAATTCCCAGAAGCCGTCGAAGCGGCCGGCGGCGACATAGGCCAAGTCGAGCGAAGCCACGCCCCAGCGCCGTACACCGCTGGTTGCGTTCATGACCGATGAAAGCGTACGTACGTATTTTGCGTGATCGCCATGGCCGCGGAACGGGATCCCCGTGGCAATCAACGAGTCGGGCAGCTCGCGGCGCGCCGACACACGCAGGCGGTGGTCGTTCACATAGGCACCCAAGCCCTTCTCGGTCCAGAACATTTCGTTCTTGATCGGATCGAGCACCAGGCCGGCGATGAGCTTGCCTTCGCGTTCCAAGCCAATCGAGATCGCCCAATGCGGCAACCCGTGGAGAAAATTGGTGGTGCCATCCAAGGGATCGATGATGAAGCGGTGGGCCTCGTCCTTGCCCTTGATCTCGCCGCCTTCCTCCAGAAGAAAGCCGTAGCCGGGCCGCGCCTTTTCAAGCTCGCGCCGCAGCACGTTCTCGGCCTTGAGATCGGCCGAGGAGACGAATTCGCCCGGCCCCTTGATCGAGACCTGGAGCTGCTCGACCTCGCCGAAATCGCGGATCAGGCCCTTGGCCGCCTTGCGCGCGGCGGCCGCCATGACGTTGTAAAGCGCGGAGCGGTTGGCCATGGGCCGCGCGTCTTCTCAGTCCTTGGCGCGTTCGACGTAGCTGCCGTCCGCGGTATTGACCACCACGCGGGTGCCGGCCGCGACATGCGGCGGCAGCATGATGCGCCTTCCGTTCGAAAGCTTGCCGGTCTTGTAGGAGGAGGAAGCGGTCTGTCCCTTCACCACCGGATCGGCCTCGGTTACTTCCAGAATCACGGTCTGGGGCAGCGTTACCGCAAGCGGCGTTCCCTCGAAGAGCTGAATCGTACAGATCATGCCTTCCTGAAGGAAATCAACCGGTTCGCCGATTAGGCTGCAATCAACCATCAACTGTTCATAGTTTTCGTTATCCATGAAAGTGGCTTGCACGCCATCGGTGAAAAGGAATTGCATGTCCTTCTCGTCGAGATGGGCGCGCTCCACCGTCTCCTGCGTACGATAACGCGCATTGGTCTTGGTGCCGGTCTTGAGATCGCGCAGATCGACCTGGGCGAAGGAGCCGCCCTTGCCGGGCTGGATCAGGTCGCGTTTCAGCACCAGCATGAGCTTGCCGTCCACTTCCAGCACATGGCCCGGCTTGATGTCGATGGCGTTGATCTTCATGGCGCTGGTCCCGGTTGGCGCGGCGGATGTCGCAAAGGGTTGATTGGCCCCGGCTTCTAGCAGCTTGCGCCCCGGAACCACAAGGAAAATAGGGCACTTGGCGCGCGGTCCCGGCGCGGCTTAGCTTGGCCAGGGGCCGAGCAGGCCCGGGAGGGTTCGAGTGGCCAAGGCGCCGTGGTGGCGGCAGGATGTTTTCGCGGACCGCGCGGCGAATTTGCGGATGCGCGGCGCGATGCTGCGCGCCACGCGCCAATTCTTCGAGACCAGAGACTTCGCCGAGGTCGAGACCCCGGCGCTCCAGGTCAGCCCCGGCCTCGAGCCGCATCTCAAGGCCTTCGCGACGACTCTTGAGGACAGCGGCGAAACCCGGGGAAGACAAAAGCGCCGGCTTTTCCTCCACACCTCGCCCGAATTCGCCATGAAGAAGCTGCTGGCGGCCGGCGTGAAGCGGATGTTCCAGCTCGCCCATGTCTTCCGAAATGCTGAACGCAGTTTTACGCATCATCCCGAATTTTCGCTGCTCGAATGGTATCGCGCCGGCGCGACTTACCGTGACTTGATGGAGGATTGCGAGGAATTGTTGCGCCATACGCTGAAGGCCGCCGGCCGTACTTTTTTTACGTACAAGGGAAAAAGCGCGGATCCCGCGCAAAAATTTCAGCGCCTGTCCGTCGCCGAATCGTTCGAGCGTTTTGCCGGAATCGACCTGCTCGCCACGGCACCCGATCCGCAAAAACCGGAACTCAAGCTGCTGGCCAAGGCCGCGAAGCCCTTGGGCATTTCTCCGCACCGGGGCGACAGCTGGGAGGATCTGTTCTTCCGGATTTTCCTCGACCGCATCGAACCCCATCTCGGCTCGCCCGTACCCACCTTGCTCTACGACTATCCGCTTTCGATGGCGGCGCTGGCGCGGGCCAAGCCGGGCGATCCGCGCCTGGCCGAGCGCGTCGAGCTTTATGTCTGCGGTCTCGAACTCGCCAACGGCTTCTCCGAACTCACCGACGCCAAGGAGCAGCGCGCGCGCTTCGCGCGCGACCGAAGCGCGAAACGAAGGATTTACGGCACGGCCTATCCGGTGGACGAGGATTTTCTCGCGGCGCTCGAAGCGGGCTTGCCCGAGAGCGCGGGCATGGCGCTGGGCTTCGACCGGCTGGTCATGCTGGCGAGCGGCGCGGCCACCATCGACGAGGTGTTGTGGGCGCCGGTCGGCTGATTCGAATCGAGTTATCCACAGACTCGACACCGAACGTCATGAGTCGCGGCGGAGTGAGTCGAGCCGGCGCCATCCGGCCTCGCCCGGCAGCCGGCATTGCCAGAAGCGCCAGCCATTGACGTTGTTACCGGTGATTTCGCGCGCCGCGTCCGACGGGCTTTGCACGCGCCTGCCGTTGAGCGTCAGGGCGCCCGCATCGACCTTGGCGTGATGCAGCTGGCCGCGGTAACGGGCTCGGAAATCGGTTCCGGCGGGGAAGCGTATCCCCTTGTAAAACCAGTCATTTTTGTCCGTTTGCGGCGCCGGGGCCGTTTGCTGACCGGGCGCGCGAATCTGGCCGAAATCGATGTGACGCCGGATGACGTTGCCTTGGCCGAGGCCGAGCAGACGGCGCAGCACGTCGTTGGGACTGTCGCCCTCGCCGGTGCGGCGCGCGGTCAGCGCCTTATACACCTCGAAATCGATTTCGATGCTCTGCATGCCGCCCCCCGAGCGATTTTTCGCCGAATAGCGCTATAGCGCTATAGCACTATGACGCACTCTCGCGCTCATCGCGGCAAGGAATCGAGCCGAACGAATCAGTTATCCTCCCTATCCACAGGTCCGGCTCAGGAGCCGCGCGGATAGATCGGAATCTCGACGACGATGCGGGTGCGGATCTGTGGATAATCCGGCGGCAGCGGCGGAAACGGCGCGCTCGAGGTGATCATCAGCCGCGCCGCCTCGTCGAGGCGCGGCGTGCCGGACGTGTTCAGCAGGGTGATGGCGTTCATGGCGCCCGAAGGCTCGAGCACGACGCTGAAGATCGTCAGTCTGCTGCTTGAGCCGATGAAATCCGCCGCCGGCGGATAGATACGGTTGCGCTCGATTTTCTGCATCATGCGGTTGAGATAAGGGTCGCCGGCGAGGTCGCGGTCGGCATTGCCGCCCTTCTGCGGCAGGCGGATGGCGAGAAACTTTTCCGCCGGCGCCTCCGCGCGGGGTTCGGGGGGCACCGGCCGCGCCTGGCTCTCCCGCGGCGATCCCGATTGCGGCAAGGCCGGCTCCGCCTTGGCGGTCTTCTTCGCCTCGGTCTTTTCGTCGGCGCCGGATTCACGCGGCGTGATCTTGGGCGGCTCGGTCTTGGCCGCGGGCGGCGGCGGCCGCGGCGGTTCGCGCACCAGCGTCACCTGGATCGCCGGCACCTCGTAGGAAGGCCGCGCCTCCAGATGAGCCAGCAGCCACAGCATCGCCGGCAGCAGATGGAGCAGCGCCGCCGCGATCAACGCCCAGGGCGTCAGCCAGAAGCTGCGGCCGGGCCCGTCCCCAGGCGGCGGCGCTCCGCCCGCCGCCGCCGGAACCAGCGACGGCGCGATCGGATAATCCTGGTCTTCCAACGGCGGTGCCATGCAATGCCTTGATACGTCCCGCGCCATCCCAGCGCCGGCCTATATCCCTAACATATTGGTATGACGGAAGAATTTCCCACATCCCCGCGCCCGAGGGAAGCCGGACGGGAAAATCGGGATTAGAGCCGCGCCGCCGCGATCGCCCGGGCGAATTCCTTGACCGCTTGCCCGGGCCCTCGCGGATGATCCCAGACCGCCGCCACCACGGCCAGGAAATCCGCCCCGGCCTGGACCAAGGGCGCGCAATTCGCCGGCGTGATGCCGCCGATGGCGACGCACGGCACGGTCATGATCTCGCTCCACCAGCGCAGGATCTCGATGTCGGGCCGGGCCTTGGCTTCCTTGGTTTGGGTGGGGAAGAAGGCGCCGAAGGCGACGTAATCGGCGCCGGCTTCCGCCGCTTCGATGGCGTCATGCCGGCTGTCGCGGCAGGTGACGCCGACGATGCGCTCGGGGCCGAGCAGCGCGCGCGCCTCGGCATAGGGTGTGTCCTCCGGCCCGACATGAACGCCGTCGCAGCCGCAAGAGAGCGCCAGATCGGGCCGGTCGTTGATCAGGAAGGCGGCGTCGTGCTTCTGCGCGATCGGCCGCAGCGCGTCGGCGGCGCGGCGGATGGAATCGTCATCCGCGTGTTTGAGGCGCAGCTGCACGCAGGCGATGTCGCCGGCATCGAGCGCCTCGGCCAGTTTCCCGGAGAAACTCCGCGGCTCCAGCGCCGGCGGGGTGATGAGATAAAGGCGGCTCACGCCTCGCCGCGATAGATGCGGATGATGGTGTCCAGCATCTTGAGCGCCTCGGATCGGGGACGCTGGAAGGTGTTGCGGCCGATGATCGAGCCGGTGGCGCCGCCGTCGCGCGCCGCGCGGACCTCGGCGTAAACGCCTTCGAGGTCCTTGGCTTCGCCACCGGAGAACAGAAGAATCCGCTTGCCGGCGAAGCAGCATTGCACCACGTGGCGGATGCGCGCGGTCAAGGTCGAGATGTCGATCTTCTGCGCCTCGTAGACTTTTTTCGCCGCTTCCAGTTCGAGATGGGCCGTGGGCGGCTTCACCTTGATGATGTGCGCGCCCAACAGCGCCGCCATGTGCGCGGCATAGGCGCAGATGTCGATCGCGGTCTCGCCTTCCTTGGAGAGGTTGCCGCCGCGCGGATAGGACCAGATCACCACGGCCAACCCGGCGGCCTTGGCCTCGCGGCCGAGCTCGGCGATCTCGCCCATCATCGCATAGGCCGCGTCCGAGCCCGGATAGATCGTGAAGCCGATGGCGGCGCATTTGAGCCGCACCGCGTCCTTGACCGAAGCGGTGATCGCCTGGCTTGGCGCCGCCTTGTCCCGCGAAAGGCTGTTGGCCGAATTCAATTTGAGGATGGTCGGGATTTTTCCGGCGAAGGTCTTGGCCCCGGCCTCGATCATGCCCAAGGGCGCGGCATAGGCCGAAAGCCCGGCGTCGATGGCGAGGCGGTAGTGGTAATGCGGATCGTAGGCCGGCGGGTTGGGCGCGAAGCTGCGCGCGGGGCCGTGCTCGAAGCCCTGGTCGACCGGCAGGATCACCAGATGGCCGGTGCCGCCGAGCCTGCCTTGCATGAGAATGCGGGCGAGGTTCGCCTTGGTCTTGGGCGAATCGCTTTCATAAGCGTCGAGGATTTTCTGGACCGGTTTGCTGAGCGCCATGGCGTTTCCCTTGGTTCAAGCCCGATATAGCAGACCGGGTTGCATCAGGCCAATCTCCCGCCCGCGAGATAAGCGCGGCACCGGGCTTCGGCGTTTTTTCCGTCGCGCAGATCGAGCGCGTCCGGCGCATCGCCGCTTTCGACCGTGGCGCCGAACGCTTGCGCGATTTCCTCGAGCTTCGCCCGCGCCTCGGCGCCGCCGGAAAAGCCCACGCGCTTCACGCCTTGGCGCAGCGCCGCCAGCGCCACCCCGGAATCGGCGCCGCAATCCAGCACGGATTCCATCTGGGCTTCGGGATATGAATCTTGCGCCAACGCGGCCAGGGCTTTGAACCAGGAAGGCCCGGCATAACATCCGGCGCCGGGCCCGCTCGCCAGCACCACCGGGCGCTTCAAGGACGCGGCCGCCGCCAGCGCGGCGCGGGCCTGATCGAGCGAATGGACGACGATCCGCCCGCCCATGGCCTAGCCCAGCGCGCCGACCAGCGCAGCCGCCTCGACCATGCGGTTGGAGAAGCCCCATTCATTGTCGTACCAGGCGAGCACGCGGCAGAAGCGCTTGCCGATCACCACGGTCTGGGTCAGGTCGAAGGTCGCGCTGTGCGGATCGTGGGTGAAATCGCTCGAGACGCATTCGTCGCGGTTGATGCCGAGAATGCCCTTGAAGCGGTTGGAGTTCGCCGCCTTCACCATCAGCTCGTTGATCTCGTCCTTGGCGGTGTCGCGCGCGGCGGTGAAGGCGAAATCGATCAGCGACGTGTCGGCGGTCGGCACGCGGATCGAGGTGCCGTCGAGCCTGCCCTGCAAGGCCGGCAGCACCAGGCCCATCGCCTTGGCGGCGCCGGTCGAGGTCGGAATCATGTTGAGCGCGGCGGCGCGGGCGCGGCGCATGTCCTTGTGCAGCGTGTCGACCGTGTTCTGGTCGCCGGTATAGGCGTGGATGGTCGTCATGTAGCCGTGCTCGATGCCGACGCCCTCGTTCAGCACATAGGCCACCGGCGCCAGGCAATTGGTGGTGCAGGAGCCGTTGGACAGAACCTGGTGCGCGGGCTTCACCTGGTCGCTGTTGACGCCCATCACCAGGGTGATGTCGGCGCCTTCGGCCGGGGCCGAGATGAGGACGCGCTTGGCGCCCGCCTCGATGTGCTTGGCCGCCGCCTCGCGCTTGGTGAAAAGCCCGGTGCATTCGAGCGCGACGTCGATTTTCAGATCCTTCCACGGCAGCTTGGCGGGGTCGCGCTCGGCGCTGACCGCGATCCGGCCCTTGCCGATATCCATCCAATTGTCGCCGGTCTTGATCTCGCCTTTGAAGCGGCCATGCACGCTGTCGTATTTCAGGAGATGCGCGTTGGCCGCGACCGAGCCGAGATCGTTGATCGCGACCGCCTGCACGTCGCTGCGGTTCTGTTCGTGCAACGCGCGCAAGACGAGGCGTCCGATGCGCCCGAACCCGTTGATTGCAACCCGAATGGCCATCAAGCCTCCTGGACCAGAAATCCTCTATACCAACGCCAACGCCGCCGAGCATACCGCCTCGGCGGTGATGCCGAAATGCTTGTAGAGATCCGGGGCCGGCGCCGAGGCGCCGAAACCCGTCATGCCGACGAAGCCGCCCGTGGGGCCGATATAACGGTCCCAGCCGAAACGCACCGCCGCCTCGACCGCGACCAGCGGCGCCTCGCCCAGCACCGCGCGGCGGTAGGCCGCGTCTTGCCGGTCGAACAATTCCCAGCACGGCATCGAGACCACCGCGGCCTCGATTTTTTTCTGCGCCAGCAGATCGCGCGCGGCGAGCGCCAGCGCGACCTCGGAACCGGTCGCCAGGATGGTGACATTGCGCTTGCCCTTCGCTTCGGCCAGCACATAGGCGCCGCGCGCGCATTTGTTCTCGGCCCCGCCGTCCTTGCGCAAACCGGGCACGGCTTGCCGCGTCAGGGCCAGCACCGACGGCGTCTTCGAGTGATCCAAGGCGAGTTCCCAGCATTCCGCGGTTTCGACCGCGTCGGCCGGACGGAACACCAGCAGATTGGGAATGGCGCGCAGGGCCGCCAGATGCTCGACCGGCTGATGCGTCGGCCCGTCCTCGCCCAGCCCGATCGAATCATGCGTCATCACATAGATCACGCGCAGACCCATCAGCGCCGAAAGCCGGATCGACGGACGGCAGTAATCGGTGAACACCAGGAACGAGCCGCCATAGGGAATGATCCCGCCATGCGCGGCCAAACCGTTCATCGCCGCCGCCATGCCGTGCTCGCGGATTCCGTAATGGATGTAGCCGCCGGAGAAATCCTTGGACGTTATGATTTTCTGGCTCTTGGCCTTGGTGTTGTTGGAGCCGGTCAGATCGGCCGAGCCGCCGATGAGTTCGGGCAAAACCGGCGCGAGCGCGTCGAGCACGTTGCCCGAGGCCTGGCGGGTGGCGAGCTTGGGCGCGTCGCTCGCGGCCTTGGCCTTCACCTGAGAGAGAGCATTGCGCGCCTCGGGCGCGAGTTCGCCTTTCATCCGGCGGGTGAATTCGGCGCGAGTTTTGGAATCCGCCGCATCGAACCGTTTCTTCCAGGATGACGAAAGCTTGGCGCCGCGCGCTCCGGCTTCGCGCCAGAACTGCACCACGTCCTCGGGCAGGACGAAGGGCGGCTCTTGCCAGCCCAGGCGCTGGCGCGCGCCGGCGATCTCGGAAGCGCCCAGGGGCGATCCGTGCGCCGCCGCCGAGCCCGCCTTGGTCGGCGCGCCGAAGGCGATCGTGGTGCGGCAGGCGATGAGCGAAGGCCTGACGCTGGTGCGCGCCTCGGAAATGGCGGCGGCGAGCGCCTCGGTGTCGTGGCCGTCCACCGCGGTGGCGTCCCAGCCGGCGGCGGAGAAACGCGCGAGCTGGTTTTCGGATGTGGACAACGCGGTGCCGCCGTCGATCGAAATGCCGTTGTCGTCCCACAGCACGATCAGCTTCGACAGCCGCAGATGGCCGGCGAGCGAAATCGCCTCCTGGCTGATGCCCTCCATGAGACAGCCGTCGCCGGCGATGACATAGGTGTAGTGATCGACCAGCTCCTTGCCGAAACGCGCGGCGAGAATTCGCTCAGCCAGCGCCATGCCGACGGAATTGCCCAGCCCTTGCCCCAAGGGGCCGGTGGTGGTCTCGATGCCCGAGGCGTGGCCGCGTTCGGGATGGCCGGCGGTGCGGCTGCCGAGCTGGCGGAAGCGTTTCAACTCGTCGAGCGTCATGTCGGCATAGCCGGTCAGATGCAACAGTGCGTAGAGCAGCATCGAGCCGTGCCCGGCCGACAAAACGAAACGGTCGCGGTCGGGCCAATCGGGCAAGGCCGGATCGAAATTGAGGAAGCGGGTGAAGAGAACGGTGGCGGCGTCGGCCATGCCCATCGGCATGCCGGGATGGCCGCTTTGCGCCGCCTCGACCGCGTCCATGGCCAAGGCGCGCAGCGCATCCGCCATGCGCCGGAGCATCGGATCGCGCGGCCGCGGCAAGGGCGGCGCTGATGATGTGGGGACCGGGTTGGCGCTCATCGCAGCAGAATCGATTCGCTCTCGGCGGGATCGGGGCCGCACCTTGGCGTGGCCCGGCGTCACCGTCAACCCTCGACTCCTGGGATCAGGGTTGCGCGAAGGCGCGGTCTGGTTGCGGCAAGGGGGGCTTGCCGCTAAGGTCACGCCATCCGGTTTTGCGCGGAATCTTGGGGCGTAGCCAAGCGGTAAGGCAGCGGATTTTGATTCCGCCATTCGGAGGTTCGATTCCTCCCGCCCCAGCCACCCTTCGCTGTTGCACGGCTTCGGGCGGCTTACGCCAACGTCGACGCCGCTGAAAAATCGCGAGGAGCCAATCATGAAAGCCTGCTGGTACGAGAAGACGGGCGCCGCCAAGGACGTGCTGGTCCTGGGCGAGATGCCCGCGCCCGAGCCCGGACCCGGCGAAGTGCGGGTAAAAATCATGGTCTCCGCGGTCAATCCCTCGGACACCAAGGGCCGCGCCGGCTGGCGCGGCCGGCCGATCCCCTATCCGCGCATCGTGCCGCACCAGGACGGCGCGGGCGTGATCGACAAGCTCGGGCCGGGCGTGACGGCGCGCAAAGCCGGCGAGCGCGTCTGGGTTTACATGGCGCAGCGCGGCCGGCCCTTCGGCACCGCCGCCGAATACACCGTGGTGCCCGAGAACCGCGCCGTGCCTCTGCCCGACGGCACGAGTTTCGAGGAAGGCGCGTGTCTCGGCATCCCGGCGATGACGGCGCATCGCTGCCTCTATGCCGACGGCGCGATTGCCGGCAAGGCGGTGTTGGTGCAAGGCGGCGCGGGCGCGGTGGGTTACTACGCGGTGCAGCTCGCCAGGCTCGGCGGGGCGCGCGCCGTGCTGGCGACGGTCAGCCGCGACGAACAGGCCGCCCGCGCGCGGGAGGCCGGCGCCGGCCACATCATCAATTACAAGAGCGAGAACGTGGCCGCGCGCGCGAAGGCGATTTTGGGCGGCGGCGTCGACCGGGTGATCGAGGTCGCGCTCGGCAAGGACCTGGCGGGCGACGTCGAGATGCTGGCGGTCAACGGCGTGATCGCGGCCTATTCCAGCGACGAGGTGCCCGAACCCATCGTGCCCTTCACCGCCATGCTGATGAAGGATCTGACCATCCGCTTCGTGCTGGTTTACGAGATCGGGGATGCGGCGCGGCTCGAAGCGGCGCGCGAAATCAACCGGCTGCTCTCGGCCAAGCAGTTGAAGCACCAGATCGCCGAGATTTATCCGCTCGAACGGGCGGCGGAAGCCCATGAGCGCATGGAGCAAGGAAGCGCCATCGGCAAGCTGCTGCTGCGCGTGGCCAAGGGATAGGACTCACGCCTTAGGATTCAGGGGCGGCGGTGGGCGGCGAAGAAGGTCAGGATTTCCTCGGCCGCCGAAACCGGCTTGCCGCCGCCGGGCGCGGGGAAAATGTCACCCGGCCAGTCGTGGCCGCCGCCCATAATCTCCCACAACACCACCTCGCTGCCGTCCTTGCAGCCGGTATAGGCTTCGCGCTTCAACGTCCTGTTGGCGGCATAGGCGATCGCGGGCTTGCCCGTACAGCCGTCGCTCACCGCCCAGAAAGTCAGCGCGTCGTCGACCGACATCTTCCAGCTATGGGGAAAGCTTTGCGAGGCGCCGCCCTGGTAGAGGACGGAGGCATCCTTGCGCCCGTGGATTATCATCACCGGCACCGGCATCGCGGGCATGGGGATGATGTAGGTTTTGCCGGTACGGCTCATGCCGCCGATCGCCGCCGAAACCGGCGCCACCGCGGCGAACCATTCGGGATGCAAAGCCGCGAGCTGATAGACCAGCATGCCGCCGTTCGACATGCCGGTGGCGTAAACCCGGGCGCGGTCGACCGGATGACGCAAGGCCACGTCCTCGATCACCGCGCCGACGAAGCCCGCATCGTCGACCTGGCGCACCGTCGCGTCGCCGCAACAGAACTGCGCGTTGAAGGTGCGGCGCGGCGGGTTGCCGCCCTCGCTGCCGTCGGGAAACGCGACCATCATGCCGAGCTTGTCGGCCGCGGCGGCAAGGTGGGTCTCGCCGGCGAAGCCCGGCGCGTCGCCGCCCGCGCCGTGCAACGCGATCACCAGGGCCAAAGGCCCGTCGCCCGCATTGGGCGGGACATGCAGGATATAGTCGCGCGCGGTGCCCTGAAATTGCAGTTCGATACGCTCGTCCGCGCGCGCGCTTGCCGCCGCGAGCAGCAAAACCGCCAGCAGAAACGCCACCGCCCTCATTCGGCGACCGCGACCGCGCGTTCCACGGATGACGCGTGTTTGCGCTTCCACGGCGCGGCCTTGAACCAGGCGACGCCATAGGCGATGGCGAACAGCAGGAAGAAGCTTAGCCCGTTGACCAAAATCTGAACAAGCGCGCCGGTGCCGGCGTGGTCGAACACCATGCCGTCGATATAAGAGAGCACCATGCCCGAGGTGAAGATCGACAGCGCCTGCTGGCCGCATTTGAAGAAGGGCTTGAGCGGCGCCGACAGCAGAATCCGCTCGCGGCCCTTGAGCAACGCCACCGCGACATAGGCCGAGGCGAGGAAATGGACGTATTGCATCGGGTCCATGTAGGTCTTGTCGCTGTGATTCGCGACCCATTGGCGCAACGCATCGATCGCGGGCGCGCGCTCGAACACCGCAGGCAGCGAGATCGCCAATCCCACCAGCAGCACCGCGACGCTGCCCCAGAACAGAATCCGGGAATCGATCGGCACCTTGATCCAGCCGCGCCGCAACGCGAAGCCGGTGAAGAAGATCAGCTGCCAGGCGAAGGGATCGAAAAACCAGACCCGCTGGTCGTCGGCATTGGCGAGAAAATTGATCTGGAACACCCAGGCGCAAACGTAAAGCGCGAGCGAGGCCGCCAGGACGAGATATGGACTCAACCGCGCCAGGGCCATCGCCGCCGGCACCATCGCCAGCACGACGATGTAAAGCGGCAGGATGTCGAGATAATGCGGCACGTAGGTCAGAGTGAAGAGGCCGATCAGCGCGCCCTGGGGATCGGCGAAGAAATGCTGCAATTGCGCCACCGCGATGTAATCGGTGTCGGGGAATATCTTCGTACCGGCGGCCACCACCATCGCCACGACGAAGAACATGCCCAGCTGCGCGGCGTAAAGCTGCATGCAGCGGTAGAGGATGCGCAACGCGCCGATCGGCCAGCCCCGGCTTTGGAAGGTGCCGCCGAAGGCGATCGCCGCCGTCATGCCGGAGACGAACACGAACATGTTGGCGGCGTCGCTGATGCCGAAGCGCGCCGGAATGTAATCCCACAGAAAATTCCCGCGGCAATGCGCGATGAAGATGATGAACATGGCGACGCCGCGGAAGAAATCGAGCCGCGGATCGCGGCCCTTGTTCAACGCCGTCACGTCTTCCACCGCGCTCTCCGGACTTAGGACGAGCGCAGCTTCGCCGGGATCGGGATGAAAGGCAAATAGCGCTCGACCAGCTCGATGCCGCGCCGGCGGCGGATGACCATGATGGCGGCGGCGAACACCCACACCGTGCAGGCCTCATGAAATAAAACACCGCCGTCGCCATAGGGATCGACGCCCAGCGGCGAAACCAGGTGGAAGAAGATGGCGCCGCTCATGATGGCGAAGGACAAGGCCGCGCCCAAAACCTGCAACGGCGGAATGAACAGCAGGAACGAGGCGAACAACTCGGCGCTGCCGGTGCCGATGCGCATGAATTTCTCGTGGCCGTGGAAGCCAAGCCAATCGGTCAGGACGGTGAACAGCCAGACGCTGCCGTCGTCGCCGGTGAATTTGTATTGCAGGTACCAGACGAAGATATAGGCGATGTAGATCGCCATCGCCCAGGCGGCCAGGCTCAAGATTCTCTGCATCGCGACCCCCCGCTTTCGCCTCCTCTATAGCAAATCGGCGGCCGGCCTTCATCTCACATCGGCGCGAGTGCAGGCCGCGCGGCACCTTCTTTGCGGCCTTCCGCCTATGCCGATAACGCATGCGCGGTTCCGGCCCGGATGAATTAGCCTTGGCTTCATGGCCGAGGACTTCGTCATTCCCGCCCACGGCGCCCTGCCCCGTCCCTGGCACAGGGCGGCGGCCGGGCTGTCGGCGCTGCTGCTCGGCATCGGATTGTCGCGCTTCGGCTACGCGCCGCTGATCCCGTCCTTGATCCAGGAGCATTGGTTCAGCGCATCCGCCGCGGCTTATCTCGGCGCCGCCAATCTCATGGGCTATCTCCTGGGCGCGGCGGCGGCGCACCGCCTGGCGCACTCTTTACCGCCGGTGGCGTTGATCAAGTTTTCGATGCTGGCGGCGTGCGCGTGCTTTTTCGCCTGCGGCTGGCCCTTGGGCTTCGCCTGGTATTTTCCGTGGCGGCTGCTGGCGGGCATCGCCGGCGGGTTGCTGATGGTGCTGGCGCCGCCGGCGATCCTGGCCGAGACGCCTGTCGCGCGGCGCGGCAGGGTGGCGGGCATCGTCTTCACCGGGGTGGGCGCGGGCATCGCGCTGTCGGGCACGCTGGTGCCCTGGCTGGTGCAATTCGGATTGCCCGCGACCTGGTTCGCGCTGGGCGCGGCCGGGCTGGCGCTTTCCGCGCTGGCCTGGGGCGGCTGGCCGGTCCGGCTGAAAGAGGCCAAGGCGCCGCGTCACGGCGCGCATCACGCCGCCTTGACGCCGGCCCTGCTGCTGCTGATCGCCGCCTATGCCTGCAACGGCCTGGGTTTCGTGCCGCACACCGTGTTCTGGGTCGATTACATCGCCCGCGGCCTCGGCAGGGGCCTGGCCGTCGGCGGCTTCTATTGGGTGCTGCTGGGATTGGGCGCGATGATCGGGCCGCTGCTCTGCGGGCTCGCCGCCGAGCGGCTGGGCTTTGCGCGCAGCTTCGTCCTGGCCCTGCCGGCCTTGGCGGTTTGCGTCTTCCTGCCCGTGCTGTCGGCGTCGCCGGCGTTCCTCGCGATCTCGTCGTTCGGCGTCGGCATCCTCTCGATCGGCATGGTCGTGCTCGGCTCGGGTTGCGCCGGCGAGCTGGTGCCGATCGAACAACAACGGCAAGTCTGGGGCTGGATGACGGCGACCTATGCCGTGGTCTATGCCGGCGGCGGCTATGCGCTGTCCTATCTGTTCGCCCGCACCGGCTCCTACGATCCGCTCTTCATCGTGGGCGCGGCGGCGATATTGCTGGGCGGGCTGCTCGCGCTCCCCGGCGCGCTTAAGCCGGAACGGCGCTCATAGGCGCAGCAGGCGTTCCGCGTTGAGATGCGCGATCTTTTCCCGGTCGAGGTCGCTGATCGACAGCGATTTCAGGAAATGCATCCCGCTCATGTTGGGTTCGTAGGGCCAATCGACGGCGAACAGGATGTTGTCCGCCCCGAGCGCCAGCAAGGTGCAGACGAAGGCCGGCTCGAACCAATTGCCGCTGGTGGTGACGACCAAATTGTCCCGGAGGTATTGCAGCGGCGTCTTCTTGAGGCCGCGCCGCTTCGCCGCCGCGAAGCTGTGGTCGTTCAGCCGGTGCATCGCGAAGGGCAGGCCTTCGCCCAGATGGCCGAGAATGATCTTGAGATCCGGATAGGCGTCGAACACCCCGGCGAAGACCAGACGCAGGAAATGGACGCTGGTGTCGACGGCGAAGCCCCATGCCGCGCGGGCCAGATCCTCGTAGCCCGTGAAGTAGGCCTTGACGACATCGGGATGCGGCAAGGCCGGATGAAGATAGATCGGCACGCCCAGCGCCTGGGCGCGTTCGAAGATGACCCAGTATTTTTTCTCGTCGAGGAAGCTGCCCCGCGTATGGCCGTGGATCATGGCGCCCTTGAAGCCCAATTTGGTCACGGCGCGCTCCAGCTCGCCGGCCGCGACATCCGGCGCCGCCGTCGGCAGCGCGGCGAAGCCCGCGAAGCGGTCGGGATGCCGTTTCACCGCCTCGTAAAGCCGGTCGTTGGCGTCCTGGGCGAGCGGGATAGCGTCGGCCGCCTCGAAGGCCTGCGGACCCGGCGAGGTGAAGGACAGCACCTGGATATCGACCCCGGCGGCGTCCATGTAGGCGAGCCGCTGCTGGTCGAGGTCGGCCAGCTGGTCGGCGATGTTGTGGCCGAGATGCTCGCTGCGCGAGGAGAGATAGAAGCCGCGGAAATCCGTCGCGCTCGTCTTCTGCCGCTGCATCGGCGTCGAGAAGTGTTCCTCGATGGCGATGGTCTTGATGCGGCAGTCTTTATCGGTCAGCTGATAAGGCATGGTCGAGGCTCCCGGCGTTTTCTTTCGCCGCATGTATACCCTATCAAGCCGACGCTCGAACTGGTAAATCTAACCGGAACACGTTGGCGTGACGTGCGCGCGCCGGCATGACCGCATCGCCGGAGTTTCTTGCGATTGATTATCAGACTTCCAACTCGGAGAACGCTGCGATGACGCCGAAGTCGAATGTTGCACCCAAGGACATGCGAACCTGGATCAACGAGCTGGAAGCCGCCGGCGAACTCATTCGCATCGACAAGCCGGTGGACCCGCTCACCCAGATGGGCTCGCTCCTCTATCAATCGCGCGAAAAGGCGCTGTTCTTCGAGAAGCTGCCGCATGGCTGGCGCTCGCTCGGCCAGGCGCCGGCGAATTTGCGCCACGCCGCCATCGCCTTCGGCACCACCCAGGAGGCCTTGGTGCCGCACGTGGCCGAACGGATGGGAAACTGCATCAAGCCGGTCATGGTCGCGGACGGGCCGGTCAAGGAGGTGAAGCTCAAGCGCGGCGAATTCGATCTGACCCAGCTGCCGGTTCACGTGGCGGGACAGCGCGACGGCGGACCGGTGATCGGCTCGGGCCTGATGGTGACCAAGGATCCGGACACCGGAGCCCGGAACGTGAGTTTCCACCGTTTGCAGATCAAGGGACCGAACAAGTCGGGGATCCTGCTTTACCCGCGCCACAGCTGGAAGAACTACCTTAAGTACCAGGCGAAAAACCAGCCGATGCCGGTGGCGATCTTCATCGGCCACTACCCGCTTTATTACGCCGCCGCGGCCACCACGGCCGCCTACGGGCTCGACGAGTTCGAGATCGCCGGGGGTTATCTCGGCGAGGCCGTGCGGCTGGTGAAGTGCGAAACCGTGGACCTCGAGGTCCCGGCCGACGCCGAGATCGTGCTCGAGGGCCATATCCCGCCCCATTACCGCGAGGAGGAAGGCCCGTTTTCGGAATTTCAGGATTACTACGTGACCGGCACGGGGAAGAATCCCGTCGTCGAGTACCAGTGCATGACGCGCCGGCACGACGCGATCTTCAAGAATCTGCAGAACGGCTCGGAAATGGAAGGCTGCGTCTTCCACAAGCTGCCGATGAGCGCGGCGATTTTCCGCCGGCTCAAGGACGTGGGCGGCGGGCCCAATCTGCACAACGTGGCGGTGTTGCCCGGCATTTTCGGCCTGGTGGTGCAGATGACGCCGCGGGCCTACGGCGAAGCCAAGAACCTGCTGCTGGCGGCGCTGTCCTCCGAATACCAGCATCCGAAGATCGCCATCGCGGTCGACGCCGACGTCGATATCTTCAATCCGTCGGAGCTGCTCTGGGCGCTTTCGACGCGGGTCAATCCGCAAGAGGATGTGGTCATCATCCCCGGCACCCACAACCACGCCATGGACGCGGCCCTGCCGGAGCTGGGGGCGCCGGGAACCGGGCTGTGGCAGCGTCTCGGCTCCAAGATGCTGATCGACGCCACGATCCCGCCGCCCGCCGATCCGAAGGCCCGCGCCATGTTCGAGCGCATCCGGCCGCATAATCCCCATCTCCGGCTGGAGGAATTCGCCGCGAAAGACTCGCTCGCGCTGGTGCGCGCGCTGTCGCCGCTGTTCTTCGGCTCGAAGCTGCTCGACGGGAAATGAGCGCGGCCGCGCGAGAAGGAAAGAACCGAAAGGCCGGGCAACCGGTTGCCGATTGACATAACCCGCAAACCAAAAAGACGGGCGATGGACGCAGGAGGAAACGATGAAACTCAAATTGGCCGTTTTGATTTGCGCCGTGGCGGGAACGATCGGGGCGCTGTGGGCGCCCCCCGCCGCCGCGGATGACGTCACCACGCTGAAAATCTCGACCTTCGAGCCGATCGGCAATCACTACACGATCTGGCTCCAGTCATGGGCCGCGATGTTGGACCAGCGTTCGGGCGGGCGCCTCAAGGTCGAGGTTTTTCCCTCGAATCAAATGGGCTCCATGCCGCACCAATTCGATCTGGCGAGGACGGGCGTCGCCGATATTTCCTTCGCGCTCCATGGCGGGACGCCCGGCCGCTTTCCGCTCACCGAGCTCTCGCACGCGCCCTTCCTCATCCCGAACTCGGAGGTGGGTTCGGTCGCGCTCACGTCGCTGGTACCCGGCTATCTCGCCCAGGAATACGAAAGCGTGCACGTGCTTTGCCTGACCACCACCACGCCGCTCGCGCTCGTGACCACGAAGGTCGCGGTCCGCCGGCCGGAGGACATGAAGGGATTGCGCATCCGGCATCCGGACAGCGTCGCCGCGGCAAGCCTGAGCGCGCTGGGCGCCGTTCCGGTCTTCATCGAGCCGGCGCAGATCGCCGATGCGCTCAACAAGGGCACCATCGACGGGGCGCTTTTGGCGTGGGAGGCCCTGCAATCGTTTCAAGTCTCCGCGCGCTACGTGACGGATTGGGGCGGCAACGTCACCACCTTCGTCCTCGCCATGAACCGCGCGACCTATGACGGCCTGCCGGCGGATCTGAAAAAACTCATCGACGATTCGACCGGCCTCAAGGCGGCGCGGGAGATGGGAATAGCCACGGACAAGGCGGCGCTGGACGGGCGCGCCTATGCGCGCAAGAACGGGATGGAGATCATCGATTTGTCGCCGACCCAGCGCAAGGCCTTCGCCGCCGCGACCAAGGCCGCCATCGCCCAGCTGGTCGTCGAGCAGGATCAGAAAGGACTCAAGGCGTCGCAATTCTTCAAGGCGCTGACCGAGAAGGTGACGGCTCTCCAGGCGAGCCAGGGAAAGCAGCCATAGCTCGGGCCGGCCTTGAGCGGCGAGGCACGCACGGAGCCGGCATGACGGATTCGCCGCCGAACCGGGTCGCGGGATTTCTGACCAACGTCGCCGGCGCGTCGCTCACCGTCATGATGCTGGTGACGGTGGCCGACGTATTCCTGCGCAACGTCTTCGACAAGCCGATTTACGGATCGGTGGAGCTCGTTCAAGGCACGCTGGTCTACATGGTCTTCCTCGGCATTCCGGAGACCTTCGTGCGCGGCGGGCACGTGACCGTCGACATCGCGGACCATGTGTTCGGGCCTCGCGTGATCGACTGGTTCAAGGCGTTCGCCCGGCTTTTTTCGCTGGCCTTCCTCGCGATGATGCTTTGGACCATGGCGGCGCGGGCGCGCGACGCTTATGCGCTCGGCGACACGACCTCGGACCTGACGATCCCCCTGATCGCGTTCTGGGCGCCCATGCTGCTGGGCACCGTCTGTTCGATCGTCGCGCTTTGCCTGCCGGCGCTGCGCGACGTCCAGACTCTGCTGCGGCGGAAAGCGTGAGCATGGCGCCGCAAACCATCGGCCTGCTCGGCATGCTCGCTCTGCTCGCGCTCATTTTCATGCGCGTGCCGGTGGCGGTTTCCCTGGGCATCGTCGGCTTCGTCGGCTATGCCGCCATCGAAGGCTGGCAGAAGGCCCTGCTCGTGCTCGGCGACACGCCGTTCGACATCGCCTCGGGCTACGCGTTGTCGGTCGTGCCGCTGTTCATCCTGATGGGCGCGTTGGCTTCCGAATTCGGCATGTCGGCCAAGCTCTTCAAGGCCACGAAATCCCTGTTCAACGGCTTCCGCGGCGCCGAAGCCCTGGCGACGATCGGCGCATGCGCGGGATTCGCCGCGGTGTGCGGCTCCTCGCTTGCCACCGCCGCGACCATGAGCCGCATCGCGATCCCCGAAATGCGGGCGGCCGGCTACGACGACCGTCTTTCGACCGGCGTGGTGGCGGCGGGCGGAACCCTCGGCATCCTGCTGCCGCCATCGATCATCTTCGTCATCTACGCGATCATCGCGCAGCAATCGGTTCTGAGGCTGTTCGCCGCCGGCCTGATTCCCGGCCTGGTTCTGATGGTGCTCTACATGCTGGTGGTCGGGATTCTGGTCGTGGTGCGGCCGGCTTGGGCGAAATCCGGCCCACCGCTCTCCCCGCGCCAGCGTCTGCGCGACATGCTGGAGATGTGGGAGATCGCGCTGCTCTTCTGCGTGTCAATCGGCGGCATGTATGCGGGCCTGTTCAGCCCGACCGAAGCGGCCGCGATCGGCGCGTTCGGCGCCTTCCTGCTCGCCACGGTCACCGGACAAATGTCGCTTCCCAAGTTCTGGAAATGCGTCAAGCAGTCGGTCCAGACCACGGCGATGCTGTTTTTCATCATGATCGGGGCGTTTATTTTTTCCTACTTCGTCGTGCAGACGCAATTGCCGGTGACATTGGTGGCGCTGGTTCGCGAAGCGGGCCTGTCGCCCCTCAACGTGATGATCGTCCTGATCGTCATCTACATCGTCCTGGGCTGCTTCCTCGACGCCATCGGGATGATCCTCGTGACGGTGCCGATTTTCTTTCCCCTGGTGGTGGAGAACGGCTTCGATCCGGTGTGGTTCGGCGTGATGCTGGTGACGCTGATGGAGATCGGGCTGATCCACCCCCCGGTCGGCATGAACCTGTTCGTCATTCGCGCCCAGATACCCGACATCCCCTTGTCCGCGATCTATCTCGGCGTCGTGCCCTTTCTCCTCGCCCAGGCGGCGCTCATCGTCCTGCTTCTGGCCTTCCCCCACATGGCCTTGTGGCTTCCCACCGCGCTTTACGGCCGATAGGCGGTAGCGGGAAGCCGCGGCGCGCCGGTTCGAATCGGGCCGGCGGCAAGGCCCGGTAACCGCCTCGTCCCGTGCGTCATTCCGCCCCAGGCAAGGCATTGATCCATGTCAAAGCACGCCGGGACCGCCGGTCGGATACTCGCGGCGGTTATCGGAATGGTCGCGCCCGCATCACGGCGCTCGGGATTAGGCCCTTGAAAATTAAGGTAAACGGGCTGCCGCGGAATAGGAACGATGGAAACGTCCAATTTTGAAATCGTGGCCCGGGAGGATTTCTCGGATGTCACTTACCTGCTTGAGGTGCGCCATCCGCTGATGGCCAAGGCCGCCAAGCCGGGGCAATTCGTCATCGTCATGCTGAACGAGCACGGCGAGCGGATTCCGCTCACCATCGCCGATTTCGACCGCAAGAAAGGGACCATCACCTTGGTCATTCAGGCGGTCGGCAAGACCACCAAGCAGATGCAGCAGGAATGCCGGGTCGGGACGAGGCTCTACGGCATGGTCGGCCCGATGGGCATCCCGAGCCCGATCAGCCACGCGAAGAAGGTGATCTGCGTCGGCGGCGGCTTGGGCGTGGCGCCGATCTATCCCCAGGCGCGCGGCTTCAAGGAAAGCGGCGCCTATGTGATCGCCATCCTCGGTTTCCGCACCAAGGATTTGGTGTTCTGGGAAGACAAATTCCGCGCTTGCTGCGACGAACTCATCTTGTGCACGAATGACGGTTCGGCCGGCATGAAGGGCATGATCACCGACGGCATCAAGGTCGCCTTGGCGGGACATGCCAACGTCGAAGAGGTGATCGCGATCGGCCCGCCGGTCATGATGAAGGCCACCGCCGAGGCGACGCGCGCGGCCAAGATCAAGACCATGGTGAGCGTCAACCCGATCATGGTCGACGGCACCGGGATGTGCGGCGGCTGCCGCGTGAAGGTCGGCGGCAAGGTGAAATTCGCCTGCGTGGACGGGCCGGACTTCGACGGCCATCAGGTCGATTTCGACGACTTGATGACGCGCCTGCGGCGCTTCACGGAAGTCGAGCATGAAGCCGAGAAGCGCTGGTCGGAAAACTGCCGTTTGACCAAGGAAATCGGCCCGAGCGCGCTCCATGCCGTGAAACGCGCCGCGCAAGGCGAATTGCTGGAACTGCCGGACCCGTTCGAGGATTCGAGGGGCGGCTAGATCGGTTCGCGGTTTTCAGGATAGCCGCCAGGGAAATATTGAGATGGCAAAGAAGAAGACGATAAGAAGCATTCCGCAAGAACGCACGGCGATGCGCGAGCAGGACCCGCAGGCGCGGGCCAAGAATTTCCAGGAGGTCGCCTGCGGTTACAGCCTGGAGGACGCGCTGCGCGAATCCGAGCGGTGCCTGATGTGTCCGGACGAACCCTGCATCGCCGGCTGCCCGGTGGGAATCAACATCCCCGGTTTCATCCAGAAAGTGACCGAGAAGAATTTCCGCGGCGCCTACGACATCCTCACCGACACCAATCTGCTGCCGTCGATTTGCGGCCGGGTGTGTCCGCAGGAGAACCAATGCGAAGGCGTGTGCACGGTCGGCGAAACGCTCGAACCGGTCGCCATCGGACGCCTGGAGCGCTTCGTCGGCGACGCCGCCATCAAGGAGGGCTGGGTCAACATTCCCTATATCGAGCCCAACCGGTTCAAGGTCGGGATCGTCGGCTCCGGGCCGGCGGGCATGGCCTGCGCGGCCGACATGGCCAAGGCGGGCTGCGACGTCACCGTCTACGAAGCCTTTCACCA
>Ga0181526_10000976_pt1 | contig 28517 bp, 29 predicted proteins | sample PEATcosm2014_Bin_35_FD_119750 | JGI IMG/M metagenome (GOLD analysis project Ga0181526, IMG submission 119750) | Peatland microbial communities from MTU Mesocosm Facility, Houghton, MI, USA - PEATcosm2014_Bin06_30_metaG | ecosystem: Environmental > Terrestrial > Soil > Wetlands > Peat | place...
AAGCATGTTCCCGTGGGCTTGCTGGGTGCGGACTACAAAATCGAGAACGGGCGCTACCGCTTCGCCCGCATCTACGATGGCGAAGCCTGGAACCCGCAGCTTCGCGCGCCGCTCACGCAGCCCGGCGTCAATGTTTCCGAGGGCGAGTATCTGTTGGCGGTAGGCGGCCGCGAAGTACGCGGAACCGATAACGTGTACAGCTTCTTTGAAGCCACGGCGGATAAGTCGGTCATCCTGCGGGTAGGTCCAAACCCCAGCGCGGCCGGCTCGCGAGAAGTGACGGTGGTGCCAGTGGCGAACGAGCGGGGCCTGCGGAATCTGGCGTGGATCGAAGACAATCGGCGCAAAGTAAATCAGCTCAGCAACGGTCGTCTCGCATACATCTATCTGCCGGATACGGCGTTTGACGGCTACAGTTACTTCAATCGCTATTTCTTCTCACAGGCCGGCAAAGAAGGCGCCATCGTGGACGAGCGCTTCAACGGTGGCGGCACCAACACGGATTACATCCTGGACTATTTGCGCCGTACCCTGATGAATTACCGGACCACGCGCGATGGTGAAGATACCACCACGCCGGTCAGCCTGATTCGCGGGCCAAAGGTGATGATCATCAATGAATACGCGGGGTCCGGCGGCGACGCCATGCCGTGGCACTTCCGGCAGGCGAAGATCGGAACGCTGGTCGGCAAGCGCACCTGGGGCGGATTGGTCGGCTTCTTCGGTCCGTTTGAATCGTTGATGGACGGCGGTGTGGTCACCGCGCCTAGCCGCGGATTCTGGACTCCCAACAATCAATGGGAAGTGGAAAACCATGGCATCGCGCCGGATGTGGAAGTGGAGTTCGATCCGCAGGCGGTGCGTCAAGGCCATGATCCCCAACTCGAGACCGCCGTGCAGTTGTTGCTGGCCGATCTGGAGAAGAACCCGCTGCCGGTATATAAGAAGCCGGCATACCCGACGTTTCATCGGACTTCGGCGGAAGGTCCGGTCAAGTAATCGACATGTAGCGAGCTGCGCTCGCCTTGCTACATTTTCCTGAAGAGAAAGAGTGCGTTGGTGGCACTGTTGAACAGTGGGGTGGGGCAGGCGGTTTCGCCTGCCATCCCGCACTGGAGAATGGCCACAGATCCACGGAACTGCCCGGCCGACACGGGGTTTTCTTCGATATCACGATGATGCGCTCCAACTCTTTGCGATTCCGCACCCGATGGTCGTACGACTCATCCTGCCAGACACTCCGGTCGCCTCCCGGAGAGTGCAACGGGCAGAAGCGGTGGAGCCGCGGTGAGCGGGCCGCTGTCTCCCTTGCTAGCGAAACTGAAGGGAAGCTGCGTAGGGGTCTGAACGCCCACGCGCTGAGCTTGTGTGGAATGCGCTCAAGAAATATGTTATTATGGAGTCTGTTCGGCTGAAAGGCCGATGTTCCTCAAGGCGAAACGGCAACGCTTTTCTGCTATGCCGCCAGGCGGGGCCTCGGAAGCCCGCTACGCGTACTTAGCCAGCACGCATCATCAACAACTAAAAAGGGAGGTTGCACATGTGTGTGCTCACTCCGGCGATGGTGCATGAACTGGCATTCCTGGTTACGGCAATCGCCGCTCTTCTCAAAGTGATCTGGCCGAAGCGCATAAACCGCTAGATCCGGCAGCCCCGCCACATTCAACGCGGCGGGGCTGTTTTGGCCGCATAGGTAGTAGCGAACAAAACGCGAAACTGATATTCTGCTTAACATGGAACAAAAAGACATGGAACCCCAAAAAGGAAGTCTGATCGTTGGACGGATCAAGGGTATGCCCGGAAACTTCATCATGTTTCTGGTGAATGTGCGCGAGGGGCATATTATGGAGGTGTCGGCGGCATTGCCCGAGGACAGCCTGCGCAAGCTGCTGGCTAGCAATTATGGAGAAACCACAGCCCAGATTGAAAGGCGGATACAACTCGCAAAGGCCCATCCTGAAATTTAACTGTGTCGTTGAACGTGTAAGTTGATCGGACGGGGAGAGTGACCGAAGGGTGTTTTTCTTTGGGTGCACGATCTCTACGTGGATTGGCCGCAGGATTGGGTGGCTCATTTCCCGTAGCGTCTTATTGTACGTCAAGTTGGGCCGTCCCGAGTTTCGGGTTGCTCGGTGAGAGCACGATCCCAGAGCATGGGAAAGCGCGCCACGACTTCATTAAAGGTGTGCCCTCGATTATTTATATTCTGACATCGGTGGTGTTCGCCTTCGTTTGGTGGCCGTGAGCGGTGCAAAGCCAGGCGCGGTAGGAATTACTCCTCGCCCCGTATCCATGCATTGACAGTGTCGCTGGCGGCATCCCGCGCAGTTGTCAAAGCCTCATCTGGGTCGAGCAGTGACAGTGTTTCTTGTTGCCATCGCAGCAGTTCAGTCGTCAGCATTCGCACCGAAACTTTGGTATAGGTCTTGAGAAGCACCCACCGAATGACTTCTGTTGCCACATACGTTAGAACGCCAGCAACCCAGCCAGCCGAATACCAAACACCAGCGGCGGCGAGAACGGTTGTGAAAAGCCGGGCAATGTTAAAGAGTCCCATCCGGCCTTGAGTTCGAATGATGTGTGGCCTTAAAACGGGATTTGTGACGGCGGCGCTTATCGCGTACCACATCAGAAGTATGGAAATTACGAACGCAATGACTGAATAGAGCAGCACAAAAGAAGACCTCCTACTCCTATTTCAAATCCCGATCCGCTCCACCTCATCAAGGCTCACGTCATCGTTGCGCCGGTCACAAAGGCCCGTCGTTTTCGCGTTTGAGTCCCGGCCATGCGTCGCGCGACTTCGATACGGTCGCCATTCGTCAGGTCATCGGTTATGCCCGTGGTGCGGAAGGTGTGGCAGCCTACCGCCGTCTCAATGCCGGCGTCAGAGGCCCGGCGCCGGATCATGTGCCACACATCCACCCGCGACATGGGACCGTCCGCCAGTTCCTTTGTCTTGCAACTTGCCGCGCGGAACAGCTGCCCCTTGCGATCACGCCCGATGCCTGCGGCCTGAATGTACGCGTCGAGATATTCTCCCAGGTTGTGGTGACGGGGCATTTCGTTGAGCTTACCGTTTTTTTCGTGGAGGCGCAGTTACCGGCGCTTTTTTCGCGGGTAGTAATCCTCGACCTTGAGCGCCACGACCGCGCCCACCCGCGCGAAGGTGTACGTCATGGCCGCAACGATCGCGCGATCGCGCAGCCCGATCGGCGTCGAAATACCCATGCCGCGCGGCAGCTCGCGGGCCTCGTCGGAGGCCAGCACCGGCGTCGAACCTTTGCTCGCTCGCCTACGCCGGCAAAAGTGCCGGCGCGGCAGGCAGGAGTGCCTGCGTCACAATCACCCCGCCAAACCTGGCAGCCCGCCCATGGCAGGCGCGTTCTGGACCGCCCGCACCACCGCTTGCGCGACGGCTTCAGCCGCCGCTACGCCTAACGTGTTCAAGTCGGCCTGCGCCTCGCCGATCGAGAGCGCAAACACCAGGTCGCCATCGAACATGGTGTTCACCGGGTAGATGGTCCGCGCCATTCCCAGACCTGCCAGTTGGGCCAGTTTGGTGGCCTGGACCTTCGAGAGGCGCGCGTTCGTGGCTACCACGGCCAGCGTGGTGTTGCGACGCTCGAAGCCGCCGCGCAACCCGCCCGCCTTCATCCGGGCTTCCGTGTCCGCCAGTTCGCGGCTGTCCGGAGCGCGGCGGGCGCCCGCGATCAGCTTGCCCGTGGCCGGATCGCGCACGTCGCCGACCGCATTCACCACCACCAGCGCCGCCACCAGCAGTCCACCGTTCAGCTCTACCAGTCCGGAGCCGATGCCTGACTTCATCGCCTGGCGCATGCCGAAAATCTTGCCCACGGTGGCCCCCGTGCCGGCGCCCACGGCACCTTCTTTCACTGGATCGGCGGTGGCCGCGGCCGCCGCGCTCTCGCCCATTTCCCGCGTGGGCCGCACGCCGGCTTTGCCGATACCCAGGTCGAAGATAACGGCGCAAGGCACGATGGGCACCACGGCCGGCCCCGTTCGAAAACCCACGCCGTGTTGCTCCAGGTAGCGCCGCACTCCCGAAGCGGTCTCCAGTCCAAAGGCGCTTCCGCCGGAGAGAACGATGCCGTGTACGTGCTCGGTGATATGGCCCGGCTGCAGGGTCTCGGTGGAGGACGCTTCGCTGGCGGAGCCGCGTATGTCTACGCCACCGGCCGCGCCGCCCTCGCACAGGATCGCCGTGCAACCGGTCAGCGCATCGAAATTCGACGCGTGACCGACTTTAATTCCCGCGATGGCGGTAATTCCTTTCATTGCCGAAATGGTATGGTAGCATCGAAGATCGGGGATTTGGCGGCTTGCTCGACATCCTAAAGGAACCGTTCATCGCGATTCAGGATTTCTTTCTGCTGACGGGGCGCGCCCTGCGCAACCTGGCGGCGCGGCCGCATTATGGCGACGACATCATATTGCAAATGGACCTGATCGGCGTGGGCAGCATGCCCATCGTGATCCTGACCGGCCTCTTCGCCGGCGCGGTGATGGCGTTGCAGATGTCCCGCGCTCTTGCGCAGTATGGCCAAGTCGACCAAACCGGCACGCTGGTTTCGATTTCTCTGGTCCGCGAGCTGGGCCCGGTTTTGACGGCCTTGATGATGGCCGGGCGAAACTCATCCGGCATGGCCAGCGAGCTCGGCTCCATGAAAGTCACCGAGCAGATCGATGCCATGCGCGCCTTGGGCACCGATCCCACCCAGAAGCTGGTCACGCCCCGCATGGTAGCCACTGCGATCATGTTGCCGTTGCTCACCATCCTTTCCGATTTCATCGGCATGTTCGGCGGCTGGTTCGTCTCCAAATTCTTCCTGGATCTGCCGAGCCGGATGTATTGGTCCAGCGTATGGCGTGCGCTGGAGTGGAACGATATCACGCAAGGGCTGCTGAAGCCCTTCGCTTTTGCATTCATCATTTCGCTGGTGGGCTGCTATTACGGCCTGCGCACGACCGGGGGCACCCAGGGGGTTGGACGCGCCACCACGCAGGCCATGGTGGCCGCCTCTGTCCTGATCCTGGTGTTGGACTTTTTCCTGGGCAAGATCTTTGTCGGACAAGGCATGACGTGATGCCGTCGGACACCCAAAACGCGGTCCTCGAATTCGCCCACGTAAGCGTCTCTTTCGACGACGTGCCGGCGTTGGCCGACGTGTCTTTCCGGGCCTGCAAGGGTGAATCGCGCGTCATCATGGGGGCCACCGGGAGCGGCAAAACAGTGCTGCTGAAGACGGCGCTCGGCCTGCAACGGCCGGATTCCGGAACGGTCTACGTCTTCGGGCAGGACATCAGCCGGATGTCCGAGCGCGAGTTGTTCGAGATCCGCAGCAAGATCGGCATGCTGTTCCAGGAGAGCGCGCTGTTCGACTCCCTGAATATCGAGGAGAATGTGAGCTACCCGCTGCTCTACCAGCCCTCCATACACTGCCCTAAGGGGGATGTTCTGCCGCGGGTGGAACAGGCACTGCGATTCGTGGAACTCGAGGGCACTCTGCAGAAGTTTCCCAGCGAGCTTTCCGGCGGTATGCGGCGGCGCGCGGCCATCGCCCGCGCGGTGGTCACGGAGCCTCCCTTGCTGCTCTATGATTCGCCTACCGCCGGTTTGGATCCCATCACCGCGCAGACGATCATCTCCCTGATCGTGAAAGAGCGCGATCTGAACCATACGACTACGCTGATCGTGACCTACCGTTATCAGGACGGCAACCTGGTCGCGAAATTCCGGTACAATCCGGAGAATGGCAGTTTGGAGCTGGCCGGCAATCATGACGGAGGTGGCGCATCGCGAACCACCTTCATGGTTCTTTCCGAAGGCCGCTTGATCTTCGAAGGTCCCCAGGATGAACTGGAGGCCTCCAAGGATCCGTACATTTCGAAGTTTGTGAAACAACGGGGAAGTTTGTGAGACAACGGGGATAGAGCATGGCCGAGCGCAGCAAAGTCCGCTGGTCTGAGTTGAAGGTAGGAATCGTGGCATTCGCCGCCATGGTGGTTCTGGCGGTGCTCATCTTCCTGCTGACCGGAAGCCGTAGCATCTTCGAGCTCAATGAAACCGTGCGCACCTACATGGCGGATGCCGCGGGTATGACCGAGAGCACCCCGGTGCGGCTCAACGGCATTTTGGTGGGCGCGGTCCAGGAGATTAAGTTGGCGACCTCCAAAGACCCCAAGCGGGCCGTGGAGTTTGAACTGGCGATCCAGGGGAAGTTCATGAAGGAGATTCCGGAGGACTCCACTGCCGCCATCAGCGCTGCGAACCTGCTGGGCAATAAATTCATCGACATCACCAAGGGGCAGAGCGCCACGCCGGTGAAGCCGGGAGGCGAGTTGCGCAGCTTGCAGACGCAGGACATCCCGGAGCTGATGGCACAGAGCGCCAACCTGATCGAAACGTTGCAGGATATCGCCAAGCGGCTCAACGGCATGCTGGCGGATATCGATGCCGGCAAAGGCAACATCGGCAAGCTGCTCAAGGACGAAGAACTGTTCGCCAGGCTGAACGGGATCGCCGCAGAGGGCCAGCAACTGCTCGCCGATGTGCGCAACGGCAGGGGCACCATAAGCAAGCTGCTCTATGACGACAATCTGTACGAGGAGATTCGCGCGCCGATCAAACGCATCGACGCCATGCTGGCCGATTTGCAGCAGGGGCAGGGCACCGCGGGCAAGCTGCTGAAAGATCCCCAGGTTTACGATGAAGCGCGGCAGACGCTGGACGAGATGCGTAAGCTTACGCAGGACCTCAACGCCGGCAAGGGCACCGCCGGCAAGCTGCTGAAGGACGACGCGCTTTACAAACAGTTCAACGAGCTGACCGCCAAGCTGGATTCCACTATCGACAAGATCAACTCGGGCCAGGGCACGGTAGGGCAGTTGATGGTGAATCCTCAGTTGTATGACGCCATGAATGGAGCCATGCACGAGTTTCAGGGGCTGGCCAAGGACATGCGGGCCAATCCCAAAAAGTTCCTGCGCATCAAGCTGGCGATTTTTTGATCTCCCGCAAGCGACTAGTCGTGAACGGCGACGATTTCGGCTTTACGCCGGACGTCAACCGTGGCATCGTTGCGGCTCACCGGCACGGCATCCTGACGGCGACCACCTTGATGGCCAATGGCGGTGCGTTTGAAGATGCCGTGCGGCTTGCAAAAGAGAGCCCCACGCTGGATGCCGGCTGCCATTTGGTGCTGATCGGGGGACGGTCGCTGTTGCCGCCATATGCGGCGCTCCCGGCATCGGCGCCACAGTTGGTGCGGGCGCTGGCCACGCGGCGCATCCGGGTGTATGACGAGTTGGCGGCGCAGGTTCGCAAAATCCTGGCGGCTGGTTTGGAACCTACGCATCTGGACACGCACAAGCACACGCATCTGGCGCCGCCCGTACTGGATGCCGTGGCGCGCATTGCGGAAGAGTTCCAGATCCGCTGGGTACGCCGGCCGTTCGATCTGCCGATCACCACGTTGCGCGGGGGCGTGCCTTGGCTGAAACGGGCTGCCAGCGGCGGGCTTGGGGTGCTGCGCGGCCAGTTCCACCGCGTGCTGGCGCGGCATGGCTGCCGTGCGACGGACCATTTCGCGGGGTTCCAGATCACCGGTCGATTTCGCACCGCCGAGTTGGTGCGGTTGATCCGCGAATTGCCGGAGGGGATCACTGAGTTTATGTGCCACCCAGGATATTGTGGAGAAGATCTGCGGAACGCCCGCACCCGATTGAAAGAGAGCCGGCAGCGCGAGTTGGAAGCCTTGGTGGACCCAGCGACCCGCGCGGCACTGGCTGAGGCAGGGGTGGAGCTGGTGGATTACAAGATGCTCGACTGATTTTCGTGGCGGAGGCGAGCATCGCTCGCCAACCGACTTTCTGCGTTTTCCCGAGGATGCCTTGGTGGCACAGTTTGAACAGTGCGGTGGCGCTTTCGCCTGCCAACGCCGAACTGAAGTTCGCCGCTGCACTCCAGAGGCCCGCAAGGCTCGCTTGCGCCGGCAGGAGTGCCGCCGCGGCCCTGCTAAAGCGGCGCCCCGCGTGGCACGTTTCTATCCTTCGTGCTACCGTAAAAGACGAGAAACGTGCATATTCCCGATGGATTCCTGGCTACTCCGGTATGGGCCACGCTGGACGCGGCGGCCGCGCCCGCGGTGGTCTACGTCGCGCGCCGGGCGCAGCGCGGATTCGAAGAGTCGCAGGCGCCGCTGTTGGGAGTGATGGGCGCGTTCGTCTTCGCCGCGCAGATGATCAACTTCCCGGTGGGCGTAGGCACCAGCGGCCACCTGGTGGGCGGCGCTCTGTTGTGCTACACGCTGGGGCCGGCGGCCGCCACTGTAGTGATGACCGCGATCCTGGCCATCCAGGCGCTGGTGTTTCAGGACGGCGGCATTCTGGCGCTGGGTCCCAACATCGTGAATATGGCGCTGCTGGGCGTGCTGGCTGCCTGGCTGCCCTTTCATTTGTGGGGTAGCGGGCGCCGGCGCAGGCTCGCCATCTTTCTGGGCGGCGCGTGTTCGGTGCTGGCCAGCGCCGTGCTGGCGCTTTCGGAACTGTTGATCTCGGGTGTGCGGATGCCCGGCTCGGTGCTGGGAATCTCGCTGGCGCTCTTCGCGGTATCCGCGGCGCTGGAAGGCGCCATCACGGTAGCGGTCATTACCGCGCTCGAAGCTATGAATCCCAACTTCGTGCGTACCTCGGAGCACGGCGGATCCCGTGCGCTGGGCGTCGTGGCGGCTGGAGCGGTCTTTCTAGCGGTAGTCGGCGTGTTGTTCGCGTCCACGCATCCCGACGGGATATGGCGGCTGGCACAGGATATCGGGCTGGCATCCCACGCGCGCGCGCTGTTGCATTCTCCGCTGGCATCTTATGAAGCGGGCTTCCTCGAATCGGCGTGGCTGCGCAAAGCCGTGGGCGGCTTGACCGGCCTGGCGCTGATCTTCGGCGCCTGCCTGTTGTTCGGCCGGTTGGTAGCCCGGCACAGGAGCGCCTAATTTGCATCATGTCGTGTTGGAGCGCTGGAGCCGCGGCGATAGCCCGTTGCATCGCCGCGACCCGCGCGCCAAGACTCTTGCCCTGCTGATTTTCCTGGTGCTGGTCGCCACCGGCCGAACGCCGTTCCTGCGGCTGGGTGCGGCTTACTTCGTCTTACTGATAGCGGCCCTGATATGGGCGCGTTTACCGTTGGCGGCGGCGCTGGCACGCTCGGGCGTGGTGCTGCCATTCAGCCTGGTATTTGCGGGCATCAGCTTGACGGCGGGAGATGCCGCGCGGGCCGGAGCACTGCTCTTCAAGAGTTATCTCTCGGCGCTGGCGGTGTTATTGGTCATCTCGACCACTCCCATGCCGCAATTGCTGCGGGGCCTGGAGAGCTTGGGAGTGCCACGGTTTCTGCTTATGGTGGCGCAGTTCTTGTACCGCTATCTGTTCGTCATATCGGAAGAAGCCCAGCACATGCGCGCCGCCTCCATCGCGCGGGGCGCTTCGGTGCGCGGCATGGTGGCGCACGGCGCGCGCTTCCGTTCCGCAGCAGGCGCGCTCGCGGTCCTGTTCGCGCGTTCGTATGCGCGTGCGGAAAGTATCCACCAGGCGATGCTGGCGCGCGGGTTTGAAGGCCGGTTTCACCTGCTGAGCGGGAGCCAGTTCCGCTGGCAGGATGCCTTGTTCGTGTTCGCGGCGAGCGGCCTCGCGGCCGGCATACGCGTAGCGGTGGAGCGCGCGGTCCTATGACGCCGCTCATCGAAGTCCGCGGCCTGCATTTCCACTATGACGACGGCACGCCTGCGCTAAATGGCGTCGACTTCCGGTTATTCCCCGGAGAGACAGTCGCGTTGCTGGGAGCTAACGGCTCCGGGAAGACGACGTTCGTCCTGCATCTTAATGGACTGCTGATGGGCCAAGGCGAAATTGAAGTCTGCGGCATGCGCCTGAGCAAGCAGAACCTACCGCAAATCCGGCGCAAGATCGGCCTGGTCTTTCAGGATTCGGAAACCCAGCTCTTTATGCCGACAGTCCTGGAAGACGTGGCATTCGGACCGCTCAACGGAGGCATGCCACCCGAGCAGGCGCGCCAGCGCGCGCATGCCGCGCTGGAAGTTACTGGCATGCTGGATGCCGCCCACAAGGCGCCTTACCATCTCAGCGCCGGGGAAAAAAAGCGGGTGGCCATCGCCGGCATCCTGGCGATGCAGCCGGAGATACTCATCCTGGATGAACCGACCACCTATCTCGATCCACCCGGTCAATCCTCGCTGATCCAGCTCTTGCGCAGCCTGCCTCAAGCCAAGATACTGGTGACCCATGACGCAGGCTTCGCGGAAGCTCTGGCGCGGCGCGCCTGCTTCTTCGAGCGGGGAACGATCACGGGGATGGGTCCGGTTTGCGAATTAGTCCAACGCTTCGGCTGGGATCGAACGGGGGCGAAAGCGCCCGCCCCACTATTCCGAATCGACTAGCCCCTTTGAGGGCCGCACAATACCGTGCAGCCAGAGTGTGGGCGGGCGCGCTCGGCGCGGGTCAAAAGACCCACCCTACACTCTTGTAACCAACCTATCGCTTAATTGTGCGACCCCACTAGCCTCCGGCGGCCATCTTCTTGCGGTGTTCGGCCCAGCGCTTCTTTTGGGCCGCCGCAATACGCTTGCGCGCAGCGGCACTTAGCTTCCGTCTCTTCGGCGCGGCCTCGTTCTTAGCGGCTGCCCCGCCGCCGGCCGGCTTTCCGTCACCCAGTTGCGACTGGATGTCTTTTATCTTCCCTTCAAGCCGCTGCCTCTCAAGTTCATAACCCACGAGAGCCATTTGTAGAGTCGTTTTATCGGGCGCGTTTGATTTGCCTCTTGGCATTGGTTTCTCCCTCGGATACTATATCATAGGTGCGAAAGATCCAATTAGGTAAACGCTATAATATCAGGTCGCACCCTTAGAGTTTCAGTCATGCGAATCGTGATCCAGCGGGTCAAACAAGCGCGCGTCGAAGTGCAAGGTCAAGTAACCGGCGCTATCGGGCCGGGCTTGCTGGTGCTGCTGGGAATCGCCAAGACAGATTCCGAAAGCGACGCGGACTACCTGGTCGACAAGGTTTTGGGTTTACGGATCTTCTCCGACGATGTCGGCAAGATGAATCGGAGCATAAGGGAGGCCGGCGGCAGTCTGTTGCTGGTGTCTCAGTTTACGCTGTACGGCGATTGCCGGAAGGGCCGCCGGCCCAGCTTCGACTTAGCCGCCGGTCCGCGGGAGGCCATGCGGCTGTATGAGTACTTTTTGAGCGAATGGCGTAAGACCGGGGTTCCGGTGGAGACCGGTGAATTTCAGGCGCTTATGCAGGTACATTTGGTGAACGATGGGCCTGTGACTATTGTTTGCGACAGCAGAACCGCTCCCTGACGATCGCGGCTCCGTGGCGCATTTAGCGGGTGAGATACTTCTCGTAGAGCCGGTGGTGCTTGTTATCCAGATCGACCGATACGCCTTTGATAAACACCTCCTTCACTTCGGTGCGGGTCTCCAGCGGATCGCCGTCAGTGACTATCAAGTCCGCCCATTTACCTTTTTCGATGGAGCCCAGCTCGTCGCCGGCGCCCCAGATCTGCGCCGCATTCAGCGTCACGGCCTTCAGTGCTTCTTCGTAGGGCAGGCCGAAGCCCACGGCCGCGGCTGCTTCATAGGGCAGGTTACGCGGATTCTGCTCCGCGCCCGGTCCGAATGTCGCGAAAGCGAACTTGACACCCGCCTTCCATAACTCGCCCGGTATACTGAACGCCTTATCATAAGGATCGTCTTCTTCATCCGGCAGGCGCAATGTAGGCGGCAGCACCACCGGAATACTGTGAGCCTTCAACTCGGCGGCCACCTTCCAGGCTTCCGCGCCCTGCTCCAGGATCATGTGCAACTTGTACTTGTCCGCAAATGCGATGGCCTCCCGGATGGTCTTTTCCTTTTCCGCGCGAATCAGCATGGGCACCTTGCCGTCGAGCACAGGCAGCATGGCTTCGAGTTTTAGGTCAGGCTCGAAGCCTGGGCCGCCGGCCGCTTTAGCCTGGCGGTAACGCTCGGCCGATTCCATGAAGTCATTCAACTCCTGTAGCTGCTGGTCTACCTTCTTCTTGGCTTCCGCATAGGTAGTCCGGTTGCGCGCCTCGGGAAAATTGAAACGCGAAACCTGCACGTGCGGAAACTCCATACGTATGGCGGCTGGCGCACGCACGACCATCTCCTCGTTAGTCCACCCGTTCAGGTGCATCAGTACTGCCTGGCCCGAGACGATCCCTCCGCCTGGAAGGGTGATCACGCTGGTGATGCCGTTGGCGCGGGTCACCGGAATATGTTCGCTGGACGGATTCACCGCGGTGATCGCGCGCAACTGCGGATTGAAGAAGCCGATATCGCTGACATCGTTCATCTCGCGTATCGCGCTGATTTCCGAAAGCCCGATCTCGGTGGCGGAGTCGATCATGCCGGGATAGACGTGCAGACCCTTCAGTTCGATCACGCGCACGCCGTGGGGTAGGGCAACGTGTTCTCCGACTTCGACGATCTTGCCGTCGCGCACCAGGACCGAGCCGTTCGAGATTTCTGGGCCGGAGACCGGATGCACGGTGGCGCCGCGGAGCAGAACGGTATCGCCCGCGGCGGCATACAAAGGCGCCAGTATCAGAAGAGAAGCCAGGCAAAGGGCGATCTGTCTCATTGCTGCCTCCCTGGGTCTTCGTCCTTCTTCTCCGATTGTTCCGGCTTCTTTCTCTCTTTCTTTTCCTGCGCCTTCAGCTTGTCTTGCAGCGCTTTCTTCCGGATCTCCTTGCCGGGACGCTCTTCCAGGTCTTTGTCGCGGTCGAAGTAGAGATCGCCATCGATGAATACCTTCGTGACTTTGGCGTAATTGGAAAGCGGGTGCTTGTCGAAAATGGTCAGGTCGGCGTCTTTGCCGGGCTCGATCGATCCCACGCGCTGGTCGATGCCCATCTGCTTGGCGGGATTGATTGTCACCAACGATAGCGCTTCCGTTTCGTTGAGGCCGCCGTATTTCATAGCCTTAGCCGCCTCGGTGTTCAGATGCCGCATCAGTTCGGCGGAGTCGGAATTCACCGACGTCAGCACGCCGGCACGGACCAGCATCGCAGCGTTATAGGGGATGGCGTCGTAAGCCTCCGCCTTGTAGGCCCACCAGTCGCTGAAAGTGGATACTCCTGTGCCACGCGCGGCGATCTCTTTAGACACTTTATAAGCTTCCAAGCCGTGTTGCAGCGTGCGGATCTTGAACCCGAAATCGTCCGCCACGCGCAATAGCATCAGGATTTCATCCGCGCGATAACAGTGCGCATGCACGTAGCGCTTGCCTTCCAGCACCTCCACCAAAGGCTCCAGTTGCAGATCGCGGCGGGGTGGAACGGCGGACTCGTGGCGGTCCACCTTGGCCTGGTAATCGCTCCACTCTTTCTGATAGGCGCGCGCGCGGGTAAACGCTTCGCGGATGACATCCTCCACGCCCATGCGTGTGGCGGGATAACGCAGGCCGGCCGTAGCTCCGAAACCGCCGCCGGGCGAGCCGGCGCGCTTGACGTTCTCGCCCAATGCGAACTTGATGCTGGGCGGAGCGCCCTGGAAGATCATGCCTTGGGCGTCTTTGCCCCAGCGCATCTTCAGCACCATGCATTTGCCGCCGATGGGATTCGCACTGCCGTGCAGGATGTTCGCCGTCGTCACGCCGCCGGCCAGCGCGCGATAGATATCCGGATCCTCCGGGTTCAGCACATCCTCGATGCCCACCATAGACGACACGGCGACGGCGCCTTCATTGATACTGTCGGCCGCGATGTGCGAGTGGCAGTCGATGATGCCGGGCATCACGTATTGGCCGCTGGCGTCGATGACGCGCGCGCCTTCGGGCGTTAGCACCTTCTCGCCGGCCTCCACGATCTTGCCGTCGCGGATCAATATCGAGCCGTGGAAAGTCCCCTTCGTGACCGTGAGGACCGTGGCATTCTGGATCACGGTGGCGGGTCCGGCCATCAGGGGCACTGCCAGCAGGAATAGTGCGATGCGTTTCATTGCAGACCTCCCGGCTCCGTACGCCCGCCTCTTTCGCCCGGAGGCGCTTCCGGCACGGGCTCATATTTGACGCCATCGATGAACACGTATTCGATCTTGGTCTTCTCATCGAACAAGTTGCCCTTGACGACCAGCAGGTTCGCAATTTTGCCGGGCTCGATGGATCCCACACGATCCGCTACTCCGTAGATTTCGGCGGCGCTGAGAGTAAGCGCGCGCACCGCGGCGGCTTCCGGAAGCCCCGCATCGATCGCGCGCTTCACCGCCTTGCGAATGTCTTTGGCGGCTGTCCCGCCGGAGTAGAACGCGAAGCGTGCCCCGGCTTTTTTCAGGGCGGCCGGCGCGGACGGCGCGAGATCTCGCAATTCGAGCGTGCGCATGCTGTCCGGCTGGTCCGGGTCCGCGTCTTTGGAGCGCTCGGGCCACTTCAGATCGATGAGCAACGGAGTTTTGGACTGCGCCACTTTATCGGCGACCGCATACGCCGCGTGGCCGCCGTACAATACGACCGGACGTTTCAGCTCCGCGGCGAAATGCAGCATGCGGTCGATCTGCACGGCATTGTCGGCGGGCAGCAACAGGCGCGGCGATTCCAGCAAGCCCTCCACGGCGCGATCATAATTCGGTCGCTTGTGGCCGGCCGGATGGCTGGCGTATGCCTGCAATTCCAGCTGGTAATGATCGGCATCGAGCGACACCTGCCGTATATAGGCGATCACGCCCATGAGCGAACCCGGATATGTGCCGAAGCCGCGTGAGCTCAAGGTGGCATACTGCCCGACGGGCGACGCTACCACCATGCGGCCCTGCTTCTCGCCGGAGAGATTGAGGAACGCGCCTTCACCCGCGAAGATGCCGCTCGAAGGGAACGCGGCGACCGATGTGAAGCCCGCGCTGCGCGTCACCTCGATACGGCTATCGGACGGGTTCAACAGATCGGCTGCGCGAATCCAAGTGGTGGTGAAGGGGCGGAATTGGGGCCCTTGCTCCAGTGGCTCTACGGGCCCTTGGGGGCCGAACGTGGCAGCCGCGGGTGTGCGGGCCTGCGTTGGCGTTGCGGAAGTCTCGGGCAAACCCACCGTGCTCAGGGCATCGATAAAGCCTGGATACACGGTCACTCCCTGGCCCTCGATGACCCATGCATCTTTCGGCAAATCGACATTCTCGCCGACAGCCTCGATGAGGCCATTGCGCAGGAGCACGGTGCCTTTTTCCAGCACCGGACCACTGACGGTGACGAGGCGGGCGCCGCGCAGCGCGATGGCGCCGGGCGCTTGGGCATACAGAGTTGCGGATGCCGCGGCCAGCAGCATCGCTATGAGTGGTTTCATGGATAAAGAGGCATAGTAATACACTTTGGTGGCTGGCGGCTCAGCTCGGCGGAGTCTGCCGCGCGCCGGTTCTGTGGCAGAATGCAATAGTGCTCCCACGGTTGACCGAGCGCAAGGAATGGAAGTTCTTCGGCGTCCTGCCGAAGGCGGACCCTGGCCTCGCCGCCGCTTGGTGGACGGCCCTCCTGCTGAGAGGGACACTGCCGGCGGCGTTCGCGATCGCGATGGGGGTGCTGGTTGGCGCGGTGCAACACGGCAATCCTCTGGCCGGTCCGCTCGCGTTTGCCGGCGCGATCTTTGTGCTGCTTCAGGTGCTCAGCCCGATTCACCAGGCGGTCGGCGCCAATCTCGGCGACCGCACTGCCGCCTGGCTCTACGACCGGCTCACCGAGGACTGCGTGCGCCAGCCCGGCATGGGGCACCTCGAGGATCCCACACTCACAAGCGACCTCACCGTGGCTCGCGACTTCGATCTTGGGATGACCGGCCCGCCGCTCGCCATCTCCCTCGATTTCATCGCGAACGGAATGGTCGAGATGGTCGGTGGCGTGGCGTGCGCCGTGATTCTCTCGCGATACGCGTGGTGGGCGCCGATCGTGCTCGCGAGCGCCTGGCTGGCCACGCACTGGCTGCTGCGCGAGAGCGCCATCTGGTGGGACCGCCAAACCGAGGAAGTCCGCGGCGCGCAGCGGGATGCTGATTACGCCTACCGCCTGGCGGTGGACCCACCCGCGAGCAAGGAGCTGCGACTGTTCGGCCTCGCCGGCTGGACGATCGACCGTTTCATCGCCAGACGCACGCGCCTGCACGAGCTGCAGTACGCCGCCACACGTCTGCGCGAGCGTCCGGTTATCTGGAGTATGCTACTCGTCGTCTCCGCGAACGTTCTGGTGTTCTGGTTATTGGCGAGCTCCGCCGCCGCTGGCCGCATCAGTCTCGGGGAAGCCGTCGTCTACGTGCAAAGTGCCGTCGGCGTGTCGATGATCGCGTTCGGCGGTTTCAGTTGGGCGCTCGACGGAGCGGCTGCCCCCGTCGCCGCAGTGCTGCGCCTTGAGCCGTCGATGCGTCTTGCCGGCGCGCTGCGCTCCGGTGATCGGCCCGCAGACGCAACACCTGCGCGCGAGATTCGTCTCCGCGATATCACGTTCGCATACCCAGCGGGCGCGTCGGCTCCGCTTAGCACTGGCGCACCCGTGCTGAAGCACTTCGATCTCACGATTCCCGCCGGCTCGTCGCTCGCCATCGTCGGACAGAACGGCGCCGGCAAGACGACCATCGCAAAGCTGCTGTGCCGGTTGTACGATCCGCAGTCAGGGGCCATCGAGATCGACGGCGTCGACATTCGCGAGTTCAATCTCGCGTCGTGGCGCTCGCGCGTCGCGGCCGTTTTCCAGGACTTCATGCGCCTGGAACTGCCGCTGCGCGACAACGTAGCGCCGGCAGGCGCGCCGGACGATGTTGTGCGTGCTGCGCTCGAGTCGGCTGGCGCCACGAATCTGGCCGCACTGGACACGGTGCTGGCCCGCGGGTACAGCGGCGGCACCGACCTTTCCGGTGGCCAATGGCAGCGCATCGCGCTCGCCCGCGCGCTGGCAGCCGTCAAGCTCGGCGCCGGCGTCGTGCTGCTCGACGAGCCCACCGCGCAGCTCGACGTGCGCGGGGAAGCGGAGATCTTCGATCGCCTGCTCGCCGCGACGCGGCATTGCACGACCATCCTGATCTCGCATCGCTTTTCGACGGTGCGACATGCCGATCGTATCTGCGTGCTCGAACACGGCCGGGTCATCGAGCTCGGCACGCACGACGAATTGATGGCGCTCGGCGGCCGCTATCGGACGATGTTCGATCTGCAGGCGCAGCGGTTCAACATCCCGGAGGAGGAGGGCGCGACGTATGACGTCCTCTCCTGATCGGGACCGCGCGGATCGGGTGGATGAGGCGATCGCCCCGCTGCCTCCCGCGCTGTCGTCGATGTGGCGGTTGTGCAAGTTGGGGTATCGTCACGAGCCCCGCTTAATGGTCGCGGCCTTCGGGCTGTCGCAGCTCGCCGCGCTGCCCGATGCGCTGATCGCGTTGTGGCTGATGCTGCTCGGCAAAGGCGTCCTGGAGCATCGGCCCGGCATGGTGAAAGGCGCCGCGATTGGCCTCGGCGTTTCCGCAGCCGCGACGTGGTTTCTCCGCACGGTGAGCACGCGCGTGCAGCGCCGCTTCCGCGACAAGGTGACGATTGCGCTCGAGTCGCATGTCGCGCAACTGCAGGCGACTGTCGCGACGATCGCGCATCAGGAACGCCCGGAGTATCTCGACCGGCTATCCATGCTCCGCAATCAGGTGTTCGTGCTCGACCACATGTATGCGTCGCTGTTTTCCACGCTGGGGTGGATCCTGCGGCTGGGCGTGACGATGGCCCTGCTGGCGTCGATTCACCCGGCGCTTATTCTTCTGATGGTGTTCGCTGTACCCACCGTGTTGACGTCGACGTGGCGGCCGGCGGTCGAGAGATTGGCTCAGGAACGTGGCGCGCAATCCAACCGGCTGGCGCGTCACTTGTTCACCATCGCCACAACCGCGCCGCCGGGGAAGGAAGTGCGGGTCACCGGCATCGGAGAGCGCCTCGTTACAGAGCGACGGGCGGCGTGGGAACGCTGGTACGGACCGGTGGCGGCCGCCCGATGGGGCTCAGCCCTGTGGCACACGCTGGCGTGGGCGATATTCGGCTTCGCATATGTCGGCGCGGTCGTATTCGTGTCGTCCGGTCTCGGCGCGCCGGCCAGCTCGGTGCTGCTGGTGCTCGCCGCAGGTGCGCGGCTCTCGGCGTATATCGGCGCCACCGTCGGCGAGATTGGATTCCTGCGTGGATTCTGGATGGACGGCTCGCGGCGGCTCGCGTGGCTGGAGGACTACGCCGCCTCCGTCGCCGCAGCGGGCGATCTGCCGGTTCCCACCGCGTTGCACCGCGGCATCCGGCTCGACCACGTGTCGTTTGCGTATCCCGGCAGGTCGCGCGTGGTGCTGGACGATGTGTCGGTGACGCTGCCCGCGGGCGCGGTGATCGCGATCGTCGGCGAGAACGGTGCCGGCAAGACGACGCTGGTCAAGCTGCTGGCCAAGATGTACGAGCCGACATCCGGCACGATCCTGCTGGACGACAAGCCGCTGGCGCGCGTACCGGCCGCTGAGTGGCGGGCGCGTTTGGCCGGTGCGTTCCAGGATTTCTTCCGCTTCGAATTCCGCGCGAGGCACACGGTTGGCTTGGGCGACGTCCCGCGGCTGGACGACGAACCCGCGGTGGCCGCGGCTGTCGATCGCGCCGGTGCCGCCGATGTGATCGCCCGGCTGACATCGGGCCTCGACACGCAGCTCGGCGCCACGTGGCCCTCCGGGGTCGAGCTATCGTTCGGCCAGTGGCAGAAGCTCGCGCTGGCGCGTGGCTTCATGCGCGAGCAACCGCTGCTGCTGGTCCTCGACGAACCGACCGCCGCGCTGGACGCGGAGACGGAACACGCGCTGTTCGAGCGCTACGCCGCGGCGGCGCACGGCACCGGCGAGAGCAACAGCGGCCGCATCACGATCCTCGTGTCCCACCGTTTCTCGACGGTCCGCATGGCGGATCTCATCGTCGTGCTCGACGGAGCCCGGCTCGTGGAGTTCGGCACGCACGATGAACTGATGGCCAAGGGCGGCCAGTATTCGGAGCTATACGCCATCCAGGCCGCTGCGTACCGCTGATCACCTTCAATCGTTGGGAGGCTGGGCAACAATGCGAAGACGGTGTTCATGATGTTCGGCCAGGATGATCCAGGATTTGCGTAAAGCATGAATTCGACGTGCCACTACTACCGTGTTGCCAAAGCTACTGTGGGCTATTCGCGTGGGGCGGGCAATCATGCCAGCAGCCGCCTTTCAGGCGGCTCCTTCATGTCCGCTTCCAATCTCGGATTATTGGCTGCCCCAACTCAGTAACACAGCAGTCCAATGCCCTTAACCGCGAGATCGGGCGTCACCGCAACAACGCTTGCTGACCGAACGGCGTCATGACGTTGCGCTGGGCTAAATGCGCGGTGGCAGCAGCATGAAGAGTCCAGCGATCTGTTTCAGGCTCTCCAGGTATGCGGCTGGATCGATCTTCCGCGCCATTAGCGGTTGGCAGGCGGAAGCGCCTGCCCCACCGTAGTTTCATGGGTTCACAGAGAGCGGTTGTGCCCTTCCTCGCCTTTTAGCCCCAGCACCGCATCCAGCGGTGCGCCGGTGCGGCGGCCTTCCACGCGCGCAAAGCCGGCCTCCCGGAGCAGCGCCGCATACTCGCTTAACGTGCGCTCCTTGCCCTCCGTGCAAACCAGCATGTTCAGCGATTGCATGTGCGCGGGCGTGGGTCCCGACTTGTCCTCGTCCAACAGCTTCTCCGCGATCAGAAGCCCGCCACCTGCGGGCAGCGCCTCGTGGATCTTGCGCAGCAATCGCCGGATCTTTTCCTCGGACCAGTCATGCAGGATGCGGCCCACACAATATAAATCGGCCGCCGGCAGTTCGTCGCCGAAGAAATCGCCGGCCAGCAGCTCGATGCGCTCCCGCGCCGCCGAGGCGGCTACATACTCCTGCGCCATTTCGATTACCTGGGGAAGGTCTAACACCGTGGCGTGAAGCTGCGGATACCGCTCGCAGGCGGCCATGGCCAGGTGCCCGGTGGCGCCGCCGAGGTCCACCAGGCGCCGGAAACGCGACAGGTCGAAGGCCGCCACGACTGCCGGTGAGCTCAACTGCCCGAAGCCGTGCATGCCGCGTAGAAAGCTGCGGCGCCGCTCCGGGGTCTTGAAGAAGTGATCGAACAGCGAGCCCTGCCAGCCGAAAGTCTGGGTCCAGCGATGCGAGCCTTCGCGCAGCGCGTCCTCCAGGTGCGCCCACATCGGAAACAACGCCTCGTCGGAATACAGCACGTATCCGGTCAGCGAAAACGCGCTGCGATCGCACAGGTAAGTGTCGGCGACCGGCTGGTTCGCGTAAGCGCCGTCCTGCTTGCGCAGCAGCCCCAACCCGACGCAGGCATCCAGCAGGCGTTCGAGCGCGTCGCGGTTGAGCTGAAGGCGCGCGGCCAGCCGGGGCGCGTCCGCCGGATCTTCATGTAACGCTTCAAATATCCCTAGCGATACCGTTGTGAACATGGTCTTCGAGCGGCGGAACGCATCGATCAATTCGAGCACTGAAGCCGGATCGGGTATGCTCATCGACTGTCCCGGAAGTGATCGTAGCCTAGCGCCGCGAGCGGCCGGTCCGACAGATACACCGCGCCCGCCTGGCCCTGGCGCATGGCGCCGATGCGCGTGAGCGGAACGCCGCCGAATCGCGCGGGTACTTTTGCCCGCGGCCGCGCCGTGAACAGGAGTTCGTAATCTTCGCCGCCGTGTAGAGCCTGCTCCAGGCTGGCGCCCGGAAATCGCGGCGGCGGCTCGATGGCCGCCTCCAGGCCGGAAGCCAGCGCCATACGGCGCAAATCGAGCGAAAGCCCGTCGCTTAAATCCATGGCAGCGGAGGCCCGCACATGCTCCCGCAGAAAGACGCCCAGCCGCAATCTCGGCTCCGGATGCAGATGGCGGACCCAAGCGCGGCCCGCTCCTTTTTCCAGGCCCAAGGCGGACCCACCCAGCCGACCCGAGACATAGATCGCATCGCCCGCCCGAGCCCGATCCCGCCGCAGCGCGCGGCCCCTTGGCACGGCGCCCACGACCACGATGTCGCACGCCGTCTTCTCGGCGCGTGCGAGGTCGCCGCCGGCCAGAATCGTACCGGTCCGCCGCGCCAAGCGCAACAGCCCGTCGTACAACCGTGCGATCCACCGCGCATCCGCGCGCTCGCCTGCCGCGAGCGAAAGCAGGCAGATGCGCGGCGTGCCTCCCATCGCGGCGATGTCGCTCAAGCCGCGCGCCAACGCGCGGTGGCCGACCGCTTCCGGCGGGTGTGTATCATGGCGGAAATGCACATCTTCCACCAGGAGGTCGGTGGTAAGAAGCAGGTCTTCGCGCGCCCCGCGCTGGCGAAAAATGGCGCAATCGTCGCCGATCCCCAGCACCAGGCCTCCCCGCCGCTCGACGGCCGCCCGGCGCCGGATTCCTTCCAGGATTTCCCCCTCGCCGCTCGCTGCCGCATCCCGCATCTGATTCCAATGCAAGATTTTATCCGAAATTGGGCTTGACCGCACCATTTCCATCTGTCACAATACCAACTGCAAGTTTTCGAAATGGTTGTTTGTCCCGCGCCACCGAGAGTTACCAAGCTGCGAGCCCGGCTCGTAGCTTTTTCTTTTTTGGGACCGAGGCGAACAATGAAACAGGAGAATGCGTAGTGAAAGAAAAAGGTATCGTGAAATGGTTTAACGCCGCCAAAGGCTATGGATTTATCCAGAGGAACAGCGGCGATGACGTGTTCGTACACTTTTCGGCGATCCAGGCCAACGGGTATCGCACCCTGGATGAAGGCGCGGAGGTAGAATTCGAGGTCAAGCAGGGGCCTAAGGGCCTGCAGGCCGAGAACGTCAGCAGGGTCTAGAAACTGTCCCAATTAAATTTTGAAGCGAGGGGCCCCCGGTTGTGGGGCCCTTTTTGTTGGCAGGCGGAAGCGCCTGCCCCGCTACGGCTCCAGCACTACTTGCACGCGGTTGCTTTCCTGCCCGTCCGCGGTAATGTACAACTCGGCGGGTCCCGCATTGACGATGGCAGGCAACTGCACCTCGATCAAATAAAATCCGACGTAGCCCGGCGCCAGCGCAGCTCGTGTCACCTGCACCGGTACGCGGTCCAGCCAAGCCTTCACTGTAGCAGTCACCGTCGGCGGATTCTCCAGAGGCGCGGGCATCCCGGTGGGCCAGTCCGGCCGTACTTTGCCTAGCCCCGTGGCCAGAATCTGTATGCGCCCGTTAGAATGCGCGCTAGTGTGGCCATCCAACATGAGGCCGCTATCCCCATCCAGAAGCATCGGCGAACCGTCGTGGTTCACGAAGATGGCCGGCGAAACTGCCAACACCGGCAGTCCCAAGGTGAAGCTGCCCTTCCCGGTCTGTAAGGCTAGCGAGACATTGGTGGGCGAGGCTTCAAAGGGCACTTGAATCTGCGACTCCGCGTCGGAAGCGGCCAACACAGGAAAGTTCAACGCTCCCGCATTGGCCGAGCTGACGCGCCCGCCGACTACGCTGATCAGCGACCCCGGCGCCGCCGCGCGCGGGCTGAAGTCGGCTGCATTCACCAGGTGCACCGTGCGCAGACGGTGCGGCGCCGCCGTGGCGTAAACCCCATAGCCCTCTAAAGCCGCATAAAGCTGGTATCCGTTGGCATCCAGCTTGACGTCACTGGCCGCCGCGCCGGGAAGATTTTTGCCGATTGGAATCCAGGTCACGGTGGCCGGCCCGGCGTTCTCCAGGTCGGCGCTGGCGTAAAAAACGCCCTTGTCCGTGGCTACATAAATCGCGCCGGCGGTGCGCGCCGCCGTCACGCCGTGTGCCGGAGAATCCGGCAGGTTGGAGGTCAAATCGTCCCAGAATCCGCCGCTGTCGGTCGTGCGCAGCAGATGCGGACCCGAACCACCCACCGCCGCAAGTGCCACGCGCGGCTCGCCGGGATCCGCGAAAAGCCCTTCGACGGGCCCGTTCGAGCCCGGCCTCGGCGAGGAAGTCCAACTCCGGCCGCCATCGAGTGAAACCCAGATGCGGCCATCCGCCGCACCCGCATAAACGGTCTCGGCCGCCAACGCCACAGCCGTGATTTCCGTCCCGAGCGCAGCGGATGCGCGGCGCAAGCCCGCGGCCTCGGCATCCATCTGGGCGGCAACCCGCGGATCGTCCGCCGGCCGCCACGCTTCGGCGCCGGGCAACCACTCCAGCGCGCCCAGATCGCGTGCCAGGATGCGCACACCGTGGCTGCCTCCGGCGGTTGCCAGAATACGGCTGGCGGGAAAGTTCGGCAGTTCCAAATTCAGCCCAGCCCAAGACAGTCCCCCATCCATGGAGCGCCAGACGCCGAAATCGTTTGCCACTACGAGTTGTTCCGGGTCGCCTGGAGATACCGCCACGCTCCGCTGGATTGAGCCTATAATCGATTGGCTGTGGAATGCGGTGAGGTTCGACCAGGAGTGCCCACCGTCGTCCGACCGATAGAGCTGACGGCCCAGAGCGTAGATGCGGCCGGGCGCGGCCATCGAAATCGCGAGCGTCGCGCGGGGCTCGGGCATGCGATCCACCGCCGGCGCCGGAATCTCGGCGGGTTCAAGAACTCCCTGGGCGGGCGACCAACTCTCGAAATCGGCGGTCTCGAACACCCGGCCAGCGCGCGTGCGGGCATACAGCCGGGACCCGTCCGCCGAGTACCACACCGCCTGCACGGGTCCGCTGGCTGGCGCGGCCAGACCGGCTTCCATCGCCGGGTTGCCTACCCGCCGCCACTCAACGGGAGCGGTCTGCGCCGCCAACATGCCAGCGGCCAGCGGTATTCCCAAAAGATAGCGCCAGCGCGAAGCTGTTTCTTTGTGACACACAACTGAGTCCTATTCTAACCTATCCTGGGCCGCCTGCCTATTCCAACGAGTTGAATCGATGGAATTTGTGTTTAACTTTAGTGGCGGTGCATAATTTGCCCTGCATCTTTGGTGCTAGACTAAGGCTTCAGAGCACGGTTCAGTAAGGAAGGTGCCACTGGAGCGAAGGTTGTTTCATGTGTTCGCGTAGCGGGGGAAGGACGGCGCTTTGGCTGCTGTTGGCGGCTTCGTGCATCTGTGCCCCAAGCTATGGCCAGAACGGCATGGCGAAGGTAATCACCCTCACCGGCCAGGTATCCGTACTGCGCGATAACTCCCCCTGGGTGCTGAATGTCGGCGATTTCGTGCAGCCGCACCAGATCATCGTAACCGGTCCAGACGGTTTTGCGGTCTTTCAGGTTTCCGATGGCAGTACTTTCGAAGTTTTCCCGAACGCGCGCGCCATCTTCCGCGAGAATCCCGGCTCCTGGCGGGACCTGCTGGATGTGCTGCTGGGCCGCGTGAAGGTCCACATCCAGAAGCTCGGCGGACAGCCCAACTACAACCGCGTCCGCACCCCCACCGCCGTCATTTCCGTACGTGGCACTGTGTTTGACGTGGCCGTGGAGGATGAGGACGATACCACGCTGGTTAGCGTCGAAGAGGGGCAAGTTTCCGTGCAGCATCTGCTCAAGCCGGGCCCGGAGCGCATTTTGAACGAGGGCGAATCCATACGCGTCTTCCGGAACCAGCCGCTGGCCATGGCGAACATCGACAGGAGCAACGTGGTCCGAAGCGCCCTGCGAGCCGCGGAGCAGGCCGTGTATGAAGTCCTGTACCACCGGGTAGGCAGCCCGACCAGTACCGGCGGAGGATGTCCCACTGCCGAATCCTGCGACACCCCCGGCAAGAAGCCGCCGCCGGGTCCGCCACCCCCGCCTCCGCCACCTCCGGGGCATTAATCCGAGTGTGCCGCAATCTTTCGACCATCGCGCCCGGCGACCTGAAGTCCGCCGCAGCAAGCTGAAGCTTGCGCCACGGCTACTTGGACAATCAAAGCCCAAATGGGCAGATCTGATGAGGTTGGCAGGCGAAAGCGCCTGCCCCACCCGCTGCGGCTGAGAGCCTGCGCCACCTGGACAATCAAAGCCCAAATAGGCAGATCTAAAGAGGTTGGCAGGCGAAAGCGCCTGCCCCACCCGCTGCGGCTGAGAGCCTGCGCCACCTGGACAATCAAAGCCCAAATAGGCAGATCTAAAGAGGTTGGCAGGCGAAAGCGCCTGCCCCACCGGCAGATCCAAAGGGGTTGTCAGGCGAACGCGCCTGCGCTCGCCTCCGGCGTCATGTAGTCCAGCAGAGCACGCCGTATCTCCGGTGGAATCTCGAAGCGGTCGATCTCGTTCAAGTCGCCGGCCGCGTACTTGACCGTGTCTCCGCTCATCGTGATGGCGATAAACAGGTGGCGGGTCACCTCCCGGAACAACCCTCTAGGCTCCTCCTTCTCGGCGTGAAAAGTGAAGGCGCGAACGGGGCCTTCGTCCTCCGCCAGACGGCTTCCGTAAACCATCGCCACTTCCGATGAAATGCGTTTCTCGTAATCGGTCTCGATGCGCCGCGCGCGATCTCTCCAGGAAATCTCCTGATAGACCAGCGCCGCGATCGCCAACACCAGTAGTATCTCGATGGCCGTCATATCTCCTCCAGCGAACTGCCTGATGGCCGACAGTTCTCCTCAGCCCCGCTTGGCCTTCATCTCCGCCAGCATCTTCTCGATCCGGTCCTGTTTGTCCATCGTGGCTAGTTGCTCCTCCACGTCGTCCTGGAGCAGTTCCGTGGTCGCCTGGCTCACCGCCTCGCTGTGCCGGACTTTATCCTTCATGCGGTCGAACGTGGCGGCGGTGGAGTGCTCGCTGGTGGCAAACTGTGCGTCGTTGGCCTTGCTGACAGCGCGCGCGCGGCGGTGCTGCGCCACCAGCACGTCCTTCTTGGCCTGCGCTTCGGCCAGCTTCTGCGCCAGTTTCTGCAATGCGGATTTCAGATTCTCCACTTGCTGCTTCTGGTCGGCTACCTGCCGCTCGAAGCTCTCGGCCATGGTGCGGTAGCTCATCGAACGCTCGAGCGCGGCGCGCGCCAGGTCGTCCTGCTTTTTGTCCACCGCCATCTCGGCTTTGCGCGTCCATTCCGCCGTCTTCTCCTCGCTTTCCTTCTGCTTCCTGTCCAGCACGTGCTGGTCGGCGATGGCGATGGCTACCTGCGTTTTGACCTGCAGCAGTTGGTTCTGCATGTCGAGGATGACCTGCTTGATCATCTTTTCCGGATCTTCGGCCTTATCGATAAGGTCGTTGAGGTTCGCCCGAACCAGTGTAGATACTCGTTCCAAAAGTGCCATGATCAGTCTCCTTACTTGAAATGGGCCGGGCGTACCCGGCCCGTACTCTTAACTTGCCGGTCCCTTGCCTTGGTCCCCGCCCGGCTTGGTTTTGTCCCCGATCTGTCTGACCTTCGAGAACAGGTCCGCCATCTTCATGCCGGAGAGCGTTTCGAACAGCGCGGGAATCTGCGCCGCCATAGCGGTCATATCTCCGGTGATCTTGTGCATGCCGGCCGCATTTCCATCGCCGGTCGAGACGATGGTGATCTTGTCTATGTTGGCCAGCGGCGCCGCCAGCGCGCGCACCACTTCCGGCAAGCCCGTAATAAGCTTGTCCACAACCGCGGCCTGGTTGTATTCCTGATAGGCCTCGGCTTTCACGTTCATGGCGCGGGCCTCGGCGTCGCCCTTTTTGAAGATGATTTCGGCTTCGGCCTCGCCCTGCGTGCGAATCGCAGCAGCGTGACCCTCCGCTTCCATCACGAGTTTCGATTTCTCAGCTTCGGCCAGCGTCTCGATGCGCTTGCGCTCCACCTCCGCCGGCTTCAGCACGGTGGCGACCAGCTCGCGTTCGCGGCGCTGGATTTCCGCGTCCTGCACGGCGATTTCATGCTCCTTCTGCACCTGCTGGATCTTTGCCTGCTCCGCCATCAACTGCTGCTGCATGATGTTGGTCTGGATGTCGTAAGCCTTGTCGGCCGAGGCCTGCTGCTTCTTGATCGTTTCGTTATAGTTGGCTTTCTTGATCTCCAGGTCGCGCGTGGCTTCGGCCTGTTTGGCCTGCGACAGCGTTTCGGCGAGCACCCGCTCCTGATCGGCTTGCGCCTTGGCTACGGCTGCCGCGCGCGTGGCTTCCGCGCGTTTGATGGCCGTGTCGCGCTCGGCTTCGGCGGCGGCCACATCCGCGTCGCGCTTGATGCGCGCCACATCGGGCCGGCCCATGTTGCTGATGTACTCGTTCTTGTCGCGGACTTCCTTGATAGTGAACGAAATCACCTCGAGGCCCATCTTGTTCATGTCATCCGCGCAGGTGGAGCGCATGCGGTCGCCCACCATCTCCGGCTGCTTGACGATCTCTTCGACCGTGAGTTGGCCGATGATGCCGCGCAGGTGGCCTTCCATCACTAGCCGGATCAGCCCCTCGCGCTCCTGCGGGGACTTCGTCAGAAACTGCTCAGCGGCAGTCTGTACGGATTCCGGATCGGACTTCACCTTGATCTGCGCCACGGCTTCCACCGTGACGGCCACGCCCTGGCGCGTATACAAGTCTTGCTGCGGCGCCACGTCGAACGACATCAGCTCCAGCGATAAGAGCCGACAGTTCTCGATCATCGGAAAAATGACCGTGCCGCGCCCTTTCACGATGCGCGTGCCGCGGAACCCGTACACCACCAGGGCTTCATGGGGTCCGGCTTTGCGATACAGCCGAGCCAGCATGGAAACAAGCAACACGATCGCCAGCAACATCAGCAGGACGATCACAATCACTCCAGTGTCAGTTTGCATAGCTCTCCTTTTTGAGCATCAACAGCTCTAACTCGTCCCCGCCATGTCTTCCCAACGGCGCACATACGCAATACCGTTCTCGTAGCGCGTCACCACCACCTCCGTGCCCTTGGCGATGGCCGCGCCGTCCTCGGCGCGCGCGCCCGAAACGCGGCGGACGCCCTCTTGCGCGAAGATGATTTCGCCGGTGCCGCCCTGGCGAATCGGGAGGCTCAGCTTGCCTAGAACGCCGACCATGTCATAGTCGGCCGGATCCAGGTTCTCTTCTTTGGAAACCAGGAACTTCATGAGAAACCAGAACACGATGGCCGCGCCGCCCAGCCCGCTCAGAATCGCAACCCCGAGCGCGGTAAGAAACCAGACCGAGTAATAACGCTCCAGCAGGTAACCGGTGCCGCCGAACCAGGCCAGGAACGCCGTGATCGTGCCGAAATTGAGCCATGGGGCGCCTTCTCCTCCGTGTGGCGACGGCGCATGCACGTGGGGCGTGTGAAAATGCACGTGCAGGTGCGGCAGATGCAGGTGCGAGCTGCCCGTGACGACCGACAGCACGCTCAGCGCGAACCCCAACAGAAAACAGATCAGATAGAAATCCATCCACGTCATGGCGACCGCCTCCTCGATTTAGGCGAAGCCTCTCCGCCAGCCGCCGCCGGAGCGGGCTTCAGGACTTGCATTAGTCGCTCGGCCAACCCGGGCGCATCCAGGATGGCCCCCAACAACACCAGACACATGCGCGAATCCTTGTGGCGCGC
>Ga0181526_10000977_pt1 | contig 28515 bp, 20 predicted proteins | sample PEATcosm2014_Bin_35_FD_119750 | JGI IMG/M metagenome (GOLD analysis project Ga0181526, IMG submission 119750) | Peatland microbial communities from MTU Mesocosm Facility, Houghton, MI, USA - PEATcosm2014_Bin06_30_metaG | ecosystem: Environmental > Terrestrial > Soil > Wetlands > Peat | place...
ATGGTCTGCTTCGTCAATGTGCAGTCCGTGGACCGAATCATCTACTCCATCTTCCAGAGATTCAACCTGGAATGGAAAAACCGCACCCTCCGCGTATTTACACAAGCGGCTTGACGTCACCCAACTTCGATTTCATTTGACAATTCACCACCCGTCAGCCTAGTCTCGTAATCGTTCTAGTTAACGATAACTCCGCAGGAAGTGATTATGGAAGCACCCCTGTTGCGCCCCCAAACTGCCGCAGATGCGGTCGATCCCGATCTGGTGCCGCGCCGCCAATTGGCCGGCGGCGCTGAGATGCCGGCCATTGGACTTGGCACCTTCGGCTCCGATCATGTAACTTCAAAGACCGTCGCCGCGGCAGTCTACGATGCGATTCTCTCCGGTTACCGGCATATCGATTGCGCCTCGGTCTACGGCAATGAAAAGGAAATCGGCCAGAGCTTTGCGGAGCTCGTTCGAAGAGGATTCCCGCGCGAAGAGCTCTGGGTCACATCGAAGGTCTGGAACAATTGCCACGACGATGTGATTGGCTCCTGCCAGCGCTCGCTTGCGGATCTGCAGCTTAAATACCTCGATCTCTATCTGGTGCATTGGCCGTTTCCTAACCATCATCCGCCGGGCTGCGATGTGAGCGCGCGCAATCCCCATGCGGTGCCATACATCCACGAGAAGTACATGCGCACCTGGCGGCAGATGGAAGAGCTCGTCGATCGCGGCCTAGTGCGGCATATCGGCACTTCAAATATGACCATCCCCAAGATGCAGCTGGTGCTGCGCGATGCCCGCATCCGGCCGGCAGTAAACGAGATGGAGCTGCATCCGCACTTCCAGCAGCCGGAGTTCTTTGCCTGGCTGAAAGAGCGCGGCATCGAGCCGATCGGCTACTCGCCTGTCGGTTCCCCGGCACGACCCGAGCGCGACCGCACGCCTGAAGATACCTCGCCGACCGAGGACCCCGTGATCTGCGACATTGCCGCCAAGCACGGCGTTCATCCAGCGGTGATCTGCATCCAGTGGGCGATCCAGCGGGGGCAGACGCCGATTCCTTTTTCCACCACGCGCCGCAACTACATGGCCAACCTGCGCGCGGCCATCGGCGAACCGCTTACAGAGGAAGAGATGAAGGCAATTGCCGACCTCGATCGCAACTGCCGCCTCATCAAGGGTCAGGTCTTTCTGTGGAGGGACAACCAGAGCTGGGAAGATCTGTGGGATGTGAACGGCGTCATCACGCCGGCTTAGAGCCAACCTCACGAATTGGAGAGAGCACTTATGAGCACGATGAAGGCAGCCTATCTGCCCGGCAACAGCACCGTCGAGATGCGTACGGTTGCGGTGCCGGCGCCAGGCCACGGTGAGGTTCTGTTGCAGGTGAAGTCGTCCACTATCTGCGGATCGGATATTCGCTGCATCTATCATGAGCATCTGGGCAAGGGGCCAGAAGGCTATCAGGGAGTGATTGCAGGCCACGAGCCAGCTGGACTGATCGTTGAGGCCGGTCCCGGTTGCCGCCGCTTCAAGGCGGGCGACCGGGTGATTGTTTATCACATTTCCGGCTGCGGCGTCTGCAACGACTGCCGGCGCGGCTACATGATCTCCTGCACCAGCACGGCCTATCGCCGCGCCTATGGCTGGCAGCGCGATGGCGGCATGGCCGATTTCATGATCGCCGAGGAAAAGGATCTGATTGCGCTGCCTAATGAACTGACCTTTGACGATGGCGCGCAGGTGGCATGCGGCTTCGGCACGGTCTACGAGGGCCTGGAGAAGATCGGTATCAATGGCAATCACGACGTGCTCATCACCGGTCTCGGCCCCGTTGGACTCGCCGCCGGAGCTCTCTGCCGTAAGCTGGGCGCGAATCGCATCATCGGCATCGACGTCCTCAAAGAGCGCATGGATCTGGCGTTGAAGCTGGGACTGTGCGATACCGTACTGGCCTCGGGCGACGACAATGTCGCGCAGGTTCGCGAACTGACCAACGGCCAGGGCGTAGAGCGCGCGGTTGATTGCTCGGCAAACGCGCAAGCCCGCGCCACGGCCATTCGCGCCACGCGCAAGTGGGGCAGGATGGCGATGATCGGTGAAGGCGGCACGGTGGCCTTCAACCCATCGCCCGACATCATTCACGACCAGAAGACCATCTATGGATCGTGGGTGACATCGACCTGGCTGATGGAGGAACTCGTCGAGCGGCTGGTGCGCTGGAACCTGCATCCGGAAGAGATCATCACCCATCGCTTCGCGCTCGACAATGCCGCCGAAGCCTATGCTCTGATGGCCTCGGGACGCTGCGGCAAAGTCGCCGTCTGCCGAGGGAAGGAATAAAAAAATGGCTTTGGCGTCACTCCCAACAACAACTCAGCAAGACGGCAACAAGCCGCTCTTTCCCGCCAATTGTGCGATGGCCTTCTTTCTCGTCACCGGCCTGTTCCTGCTGTGGGGAATCGCCAACAACCTGAACGACGTGCTCATCCGGCAGTTCATGAAGTCCTTCGAGTTGCAGCGACTGCAGGCCGGCCTGGTACAGTCGGCATTCTATATCGGATATTTTTCCTTCTCCGTTCCCGCGGCAATGATGATGCAGCGGCGCGGCTACAAGTTCGGCCTGGTGGCGGGACTGCTGCTCTATGGCACGGGAACCTTCCTCTTCTGGCCGGCCGCCTACGCAGGAAGTTACTACTTGTTCTTGCTGGCACTCTTCGTCATCGCCAGTGGACTCGCGTTTCTCGAGACTGGAGCCAACCCTCTGGTCGCTCAACTTGGCGACCCCGCGAGCGCCGTGCGGCGGCTCAACTTCTCGCAGGCCTTCAACCCTATCGGTGCCATCTCTGGAGTGTTGATCGGCACCTGGTTCATCTTCTCCGGCGTAGAACTCAGACCGGCGCAGGTAGCCGACATGAAGCTGGCCGGAACCTACAATGCCTATCTGCACCAGGAGACGATGCGCGTCGTTCCAACCTATATGATTCTTGGTTCGCTGGTGCTGCTTTGGGCGTTTCTGATCGCGCGTACTCCCTTTCCGGCGATTGCCGGGGCGCGTTCGGCAGACGACAAAGAGCCCAAGGGAAGTTATCGCGCGCTGCTTCGCTATCCTCACTTCCTCGGTGCCGTCTTTGCCCAGTTCTGCTACGTCGGCGCGCAGGTCGGCACCTGGAGTTACTTCATTCAGTATGTTCAGGACTACACACATCTACCGGAAAAGACTGCCGGATACTTTCTAACCGGCACACTGGCCGGCTTCGGCGTAGGGCGCTTCTCCTCCAGCGCTTTGATGAAGCGGGTGGACGCTGGCACTCTGATGGGACTCTTTGCCGTGATCAATGTGGTGCTGGTGGCGATTGGCATTTCCTTCCCCGGCTGGGCCGGTCTCTGGGCGATCTTCCTGACCAGCTTCTTCATGTCGCTGATGTTCCCGACGATCTTTGCCCTGGGCATTCGCGGCCTGGGTCCGAATACCAAGTCCGGCGCATCGCTCATCGTTATGGCGATCATCGGCGGCGCGGTATTTACGCCCCTGATTGCCTTCGTCAACCAGGCCACCAAGAGCATGGCGATGGCGATGATCGTTCCGCTGGGTTGTTATTTTGCGGTCGGCGCGTATGCCTTCTGGGGCAGCAAGCTGAAGCCGCGTGCCGCCTATACCACCGAACAGCAATGATGAACTAAGACTTTCCAGGATTCAGGAGACGAAAGAAATGCTCATTGGAGTTTCACCGATCATCAGCCCCGAACTGCTCAAGATCCTCTGCGAGATGGGACATGGCGACGAACTTGTTCTTGCCGACTCGAACTTTCCGGGAGTAAGCATCGCGCGGAGACTCGTCAGGGCCGACGGGATTTCCATCGCGGATTTACTGACTGGAATCGCCCCGCTGTTTCCCTTCGACAAATACGATCAGCCTCTTTACATGATGCAGGTTGTTGCAGGAGATACTCTGGACCCAGCGGTTGAAGCGGATTATATGAATGTTATCCGCAAATTCCATCCGCAGATCGCGGCGCCCGAACGCATCGAGCGCCATGCGTTTTATGAGCGCGCGCGGAATGCCTATGGCGTTCTCATGTCGGGAGAGACGCGCATCTACGGAAACCTGATTATCAAGAAGGGGGTAATTGCCTGAGGACACCTGGCGAACGCATGAGCACGGCTGCCAGGCGGTTGTTTTTGCCAAGCGCCGTTCATACCGTAACAGCGTAGCCCGCCGGGTCATCCGCGTGTCGAGCGGTCTGGCGGAGATTTGTTTCACGGTTGTGAGAGGCGATGGCGCACCATCCAGCAGGACGTCCGCTAGTAGGCCCAATCGCGAAGCTCCCGTTACCCTCCTGGATGACCGTCGGCCCTTCATCTGCTGGATTCCCATCGCTTTGATGTTGCGCCACAAACGTCAGCGAGGTGCAATTTCCCTTTTCTTGGTCGAACCCAGGTCTTGGCTCACGGGAACAGATCTGTGTTTTCAGGAGTTGAGATTCTCGTTCTGATTCGTAGAATCCAACATTCTCCATCTGGTCCGGAATCAGGCATCGTAAGTCCTTTGACACAGTGCTGCCGACTTGGTAGCCTTCATAAGGGCGCATGTGGCCACACCGGCCGATTCTTGGCCCTTTCGAGCGTCCCCGTCGTCTAGCCCGGCCTAGGACACCGCCCTTTCACGGCGATAACACGGGTTCAAATCCCGTCGGGGACGCCAATACAATCAATAGTTTACGCCTCATCCCCTCCCATCCAAATTTCACCGGGGCCGTCTCGGGGCCGATAGAATCAGGCCAAAAAGGCCCGACTGTGCGCGAAATAAATTTGCGGGGATCGTCTCTTCGGCGCGGTGTCCGCCGCTCTGGACTACTGAAATGCGCCGAATCGCAGTTGGTGCGGGGAATGTCTCAGGGGAACTGTTATCGTTAGCGCCAACTGGAAAGTGCCGAGCAGCCTCCAGATGCGAGCCGTTCGCGCCGTGAATCAGCCGACATAGACGGCGGCAAGCATAGCGAGTAAACGGGAGCGAATAGCGTCCCGGCGCTCTCCATGATGTGCTTCACGGTGGTCATTTGGACAGAGGGCAACAACGTTGCTCTCGTGGTCAACGCCCCCCTCTGACAAGGGGACAACGTGGTGAGTTTCAAGATAGACATTGCCTCCAGCCATTCTGAACCCCGGCTGATTGCAAAGTTCACAGCGCCCTCTTGCCCTCGATAGCGCTACTGCTCGTACACGCGGGTCCCTCTCCCATACCTTCCCGGTGACCTCCTGCCTGTTGGGCAGGCGTAGTTCCCCTGTGGCGAACTGGTCCACGTACTGGGGATCAATTCCACGAACAAAGCAGCATTCCCCGGTATTCTGGTTGTACCGCTCCACTGTCCAAGGCTTGGGGTCTAGCAGCCGGAGTGCCATGCGGGAGGCTCTCGACTTGGGGTCTGTAATGTCTCGCTGAGAACCTTCACCGATTATCAGGCGGACGGTCAGGCCTTCCTTGTAGGCTGATGCTATCGCCTCGTCCATGCGGAGCGCCCGCTTTGAAAGCGCCCCACGTTCACTCGGATGCAGTGCTTTTGCGTTCTTGCCTTCTTCAGACCATGCCCGAAGGTTGAGGTCACACCAAACTTTTCCATTCCTCTCTTCAAGTTGTCTATGCCACACATTCAGCACAACCAATTTGCCGGGGTCGACGAACGCCCATTCATAGCAATAGGCAGGATTTGAGGCGGGGACCCGGACCTTGCCTTTGCTTGATACTCCCCAAGGCGACACATCCACGCCAGCCGCTGATACAAGGTCCATCACGCGCTGTGATTCGTGTGGTTTTAAGGTGTCGGTTACATTCATTGACGATTCTCAATCTATTGCCTGCATGAAACATGCACTACTACCACATGTGTTTCGGGGGCAATCCTAACAGCAAGACCACAAACAAATTTCGACTAGCACGCCGAGAAAAGCAGTTGCTGGAACCGTAAATCTCGTGCCCTGAAGAGGCAGCGTAGGCAAGCAACCTTAGCGTACACGGGTCACTGCTTCCACTACTTGGTCCCAGTCAACCTCTGACGTCATGTGGCACCAAGACAGTCGGACAGCGCTCTTGACGCGATCAGTGTCATGCCCCATGGCCTTGAGCACATAACTGGGCTGGTAGTTCTGGGAAGTGCAAGCCGATCCGTTTGAAACGGCGATGATTCCCTTGGTCGCCAACATAAAAGCCTCTGAATCTAACCCAGGGATAGAGAGGCTTATAGTGTTCGTGAGAACTTGTTGCTGATCGCCGTTGAATTCAGGCACAAGCGGTGTAAGTCCACTGAGGATTGATCTTCTAAACTTTCGCAATTTCTTTAGACGAGAGTCCACCTCGGTTCCTGCCATTTGGGCTGCAAGCCCCAAACCCGCAATCAGAGGGACAGGCAAGGTCCCTGGACGAAGCCCCTTCTCCTGACCTCCCCCGAACATAAGGGGAGCGAGTGGCGGGCGGTCGTATTCACGGCGACGGGCGATCAAAGCCCCCACTCCTTTAGGTCCATAGAGTTTGTGAGCTGAAACGCTTATGAGATCAATGCGTTTATTTTTGAGCGGATTGCTGACTTTTCCATACCCTTGCGCGGCATCAACGTGCAGATACGCAGGGTGATCGAGGAGTTGATCACAAATCTCCGCGATAGGTTTGATCCGCATGTGTAGCGATTGAAACCCACAACACAGTCTGTCTATCGAACAGCAGAATCCTGCGTCTCGTGGTTTGGCCAGAAACGGATATTTGCTCGAAATGCGGCTGTTCCTGGAAAACCACGAGGCACGGTGACTCTCGACCCTCAGAACCGTGGAGTCAACTCTCGTGGCGTGGACGTATCGACGGAGTTCTGTAGCCCTCGCGGGCAAGATGCGCTCCCATCTGTGCGTACATGGTTTCATCTTGCGGCTGCCATGTAGCAAGGCCATCGACATAGCGGTTGTACATGCAGAATGCGGCGGCTATCAGCACGGTGTCGTGGATCTCTATGTCTGTTGCGCCCTGTTCGCGCGCAGCCTCGATAGCCGCGCCGGTGACACTCTTCCCGCCGCGCTGTACCTGACCGGCAATTACGAGCAACCTCTTGAGCTTCTCCGAGATCGGAGCCTGCCGGAAATCTACATGGACCTGCTTCACCGTCTCACTGCCGCCAAGATGACATGCTGCCGCAGCTCCATGGCTGGTTTGGCAAAAGTAGCAATCATTGAGCGAAGAGACATAGGTCGCAATCAGCTCGCGCTCGCCTGGTGAAAGACTGTTGGGTTCATGCAGCAGAATATGAGCCAACTCGCGCATCGGTTTGGCCGTCTCCGGGCGAAACGCGAATGCGGAACTGATCCCTGGCATTTGTTCAGGTAGTGCAATGTGCGGCATCTATAAGCTCCTTGATTCTTTGGTTTGTTGCTGATTGCCGCAGGAGTCTTAAGCGTGCTTCTCCTGCGAAAGATACTCCTGGCTCATCGTGATGTAGCCCTCTTTGGCGGTCTTCTTGCCGCGCTGCCGATAGAGTTCCTCGTCGTGCGGCTGCCAGGTGTCCAATCCGTCTACATAGCGGTTGTACATGCAGAAAGCCGCGGCCAAAAGCACGGTATCGTGAATCTCAATATCCGTTGCACCAACTTTCCGCGCCGCTTCAACATCTGCTAGGGTCACGTGCTTTCCACCCTGTTGCACCTTGCCCGCAATGACCAGCAGCGCCTTGAGCTTGTCGGAAATCCCCGCACTCCAGAAGTCGGCTTTCACGCACTTGACAAGCTCCTCGTCTCCATTCAGGTGCGCCGCGGCAATGGCGCCATGAACGGTCTGGCAGAAGTAACAATCGTTCTGCGAGGAGACATACGTAGCGATCAGTTCGCGTTCTCCCGGAGTGAGGGAGTTCGGTGCATGGAGTAATACTTCAGCCAGCTCATTGAGGGGCTTTGCCGTTTCCGGGCGAAAGGCCATGGCGGCGCGTATGCCTTGCAGTCCTTCGGGAAGATTGATATGTGGCATCGGTTGAATCAGCTTCCTTCATTGGGGATGGGCGCGCCGACTTCGCGCGCCGTTAGATATTGATGGAGCGGCAGGCCACAGAGAACAATGCAAACTCCCATCAGGGCCGGCAATGGGTTGTGCATCAGAATCAGAAGGCTGATGGCAATCGAAAGAGCAATGAAGACGATCGGCGCCGCAGGGAACCACCAAGCACGCACCGGCTCATTCATTCGGAATAACGTGGACGCCGCCAGCGCCAGAAACAGTACAGCCGAAAATATGATGTATGCAAGAACGCGGTCAAAGGCTCCAAGAAAGAGCACACCGAGCGATAAGAAGGTTTGCAGAAGAATGGCATTGGCGGGCGTGCCGAAACGGGGATGCATCCTTGCGAACGATGGAAAGAATGTGCCTGTTTGCGCCATTGCAAAAGTCACGCGCGGAGAGGCCATCGTCAATGCCGCCAAGCCACCAAAGACACAGATCAGCACGCAGATTGAGAGGACCTTTGCGCCTGCCGTTCCAAAGAGAGCATCGCCAAACTGCGCGACGAAAGCCGTGTTCGAAGTGAGGCGCTCAATCGGCAGGACCGCAAGAAACACCGCACTGATGAGCAGATAGATGAGCGTAACCAGTGTAACGCCGCCAAGAAATGCAAACGGCAACGTCCGGCTGGGATTGCGGACTTCACCGGCAATCTTGCTTGCCTCCCACCACCCGCCAAAACTGAAGAAGGCGCTGACAACGGCGCCAGCGACAGCAGGGACGATGGCTTCGGATCCAGGGCGCCTCTCCACGAGAGGCATCAGATTAGCGAGATGCGCATGTCCTGAGACAACAGCCCAACCCACCAACGCAAATAAGATCACCAACTTGAGGATGTTAACGATCGTCATCAATGAACCGCTCAATCGGGTTCCCACAAAGTTGATGACGCCGAATATGCAAAGGATCGTTGCCGGAACAAACAGCATAGCCCGTTGATCGAGTGGAAGCACCTGCGCCACGTAAGCTGTCGCGCCGACGGCCAATGCGGCAGCCACGCCGGGGTACATCACGATGGAACTCATCCAACCGTAAAGAAATGCGATGCGGTCTCCGTAACCAGCGCGCAGGTAGACATACTCTCCGCCGGACTCAGGAAAGCGAATGGCAAGCTCCGAATAGCACAACGCGCCGCACATCGCCATCACCGCCATTCCCAACCACACCAGCCCGAGCAGCAGAGGCGAGCCAAGCGACTTGGCCATGGTGGCGGGAGTAAGAAAAATGCCCAGCGCAATGGACTCACCCACAACGATGGCAATCGCTGCGGAAAGGCCAAACTGCCTGCGTTGAAGAGAAACCGGGGAAGGCATAACGCACACTCTATCAACAATAGAACACGACAACCCAGGAATGACAGCCTGATAAAGGTGGAGAAAACACTCCATCCTAGGATGGAGGACACAGCGCTCTTTCATCTGTAGCATTCGATACGGCCAGGCTTCCCCTTGTCCAATCACGATCATCACTTTCGCACGCCATTTCGACCGCTTCGCGCGGTCATTCCCGGAGGTTCCATCCATGCGCAAACTTGCGCCCGTCTTTTGTCTGCTCATGATCTGCATTGCCGCGGCGATGCAGGCGCAGACACCCATGTCAACAGTGTCCGGCATAGTAAAGGACTCACAGGGCGCCGTCATTCAAGACGCGACAGTGTCGCTCACGAGTGCTTCGCAAGGAACTTCGAACGACAGTGTAAGCAATTCAAGCGGCTCTTTTGCAATTCCGGATCTGACGCCCGGCACGTATATCGCCAGTGTGAGCGCGAAGGGCTTTACTACGGCAAAATATGACAGCGTCCTGTTGGAGGCTGGCCGAACCTTTACGCTGGATGCCAAGCTGACCCCCGCAACGCAAGTGACGACGGTAAATGTCACCGCTTCCACACAGACAGTCGATCTGGAGCAGTCGATGCTCCAGGGTCAGATCACGGAAAACACCATTGAGAATATTCCGCTGAACGGCCGCAATTTTCTTGAGTTGGCTTACCTCATTCCCGGAAATCGTCCAGCTCCCACCTTCGATCCGACCAAAACAAACACTCTTGAGATCAGCTCTGCCGGCGGTTTTGGCCGTGGCGGCAACCTCACCGTTGACGGCGGGGACAACAACGATGAAGTCGTGGGCGGGACGCTTGCGAACTTTCCTGAGGATTCAGTGCAGGAGTTCCAGATTGCCACGGGCCGGTTTACTGCTGAAGTAGGCCGCTCCGGCAACAGTATTGTAAATATCGTTACCAAGACCGGAACCAACCGCTACCACGGATCAATGTTCTTGTTCGAACGCAATCGCAATCTGCAAGCCTTGCCCGCCACCTTCAATCGCAGCCTTCCCACTCCGCCCTTTGATCGTGAGCAGTACGGCGCCTCTATTGGCGGCCCACTGAGCAAGGACAGGGCATGGTGGTTCACGTCGGTGGAATATCGAGACCAGAATGCCTCGATCCAGACAGGCACACGCGACTTTGCAACGGATGCGATCCTGAATTCAGCCGCGGCTGCTCCGCTGCGGGACGCGCTTTGGTCCACGCGTTTTGACACACAACTGAGCAAACATAACCGGCTGATGGCGCGCTACTCCTTTAATCGGTCAACGGACACAGCGGAGGCCACTCCGTCGCAAAACGCGCCAGCCTTTACATCAGCGGAGCGGCAGAATTCCCTCAATCGATTCAACTCTCTGGTGCTCAATCTGAACTCGGTTCTTTCTCCAACAAAGGTCAATGATCTCTCCTTCCACTACGACAATTTCTACAACGACATTCCCCCTTTCGGACAAAACGCACCGACAACAAATCCGTCTTCTTTAGGTCTGACGAACGAACTGATCTTCCCTGATCTTGCTGACGGCGAAAACTTCAACCTGCCTCAGATCACGCACCTCAATCGCAATCAGGTACGCGATACGCTCTCCTGGTCCCTTGGGAAACACACGCTCAAGCTCGGCGGGGAGTTTCAACATTACACGGCATCGGGCGAGATCAATGTATTTGGCACGGGCACGGTAATCCTGACTTCCGACTTTGGATTTGCGAACCTGAATGGAGAGAGCGGACCGCCCAATGATCTCGATATCCCCATTGCTGTGGCCCTGAAAAGCAGCGCCCCGGTATCCCCAGTGCCGATTCCATTTGTCTTTGACAGCTACCTTGCCGGCTATGCGCAGGATGATTGGCGAGTGTCTCCCCGCTTGACACTGAACCTTGGCATGCGCTGGGAGTATGACTCGAATCTTACAGGTAACTCCAGCGCGCATGATCCCTGCCCGAGCCTGACTGCGGCGCCAACTGCGCCATGCACATGGATGGCGAATGTTATTGACCTCAAGAAGGTTCCCGACAAGAAGGATTTCTCTCCGCGCCTCGGATTTATCTTCGATCCGATGGGCAAAGAAAAGACTGTAATTCGAGGCGGATACGGTATCTACTACGACCGCATTATTCTTGAAACGGGGGCAGAAGAGTTAGTGCAGAATGATCGTGCGCTAACAGTCACTCAATATGCCGGCTCAAGCTGCTCCAATCCCAACATTCCCGCTCCGCCGAGCCTTGGTCTCTGCTTTGCTCCTGGATCGAGTTTTGTCCATGGAACGCCCACTCTCGCCAATCCATTCAGCGGTCCGCATCAGACGGGCGGCGTAGGCATTTTGGCGATGGGACCAGATGCGCATCATCCGCTCTTCCAGCAGTTTTCACTGGGCGCGCAGCAGCAATTCGGAACCAACTGGCTTGTCTCCGCCGATGGACTCCATGTTTTTGCTAACCGCCAGATCATCAGCCACCTTCTCCGCAGCACCAGTTCAAATTCGCCGTATATAAGTTGCCCCGGAGACAACATCCCCTGCACCATCACCGACCCCTTGAGCGGCATTTCGGATAGCATCGCTCTGCTGCAATCACAAGGCAAGTCGTGGTACGACGGATTGATTGCCAGCGTGCAGCATCGTCCTGCCAAGTTGGGCCGCGTCGGTTACCAGTTCAACATCAGCTACACGCTCTCCAAGACCTTTGACTATTCCGATGACGATCAGCTTGCCAACAACAATTCGGACGAGCAGGTTGATCTGGTCGAAGGCATTAACAACCTGCGCATGGAAAAGGGCTACGCAGTCACAGATGAGCGTCATCGGTTGACGCTCTACGGTGAGACGCAGTTGCCGTGGAAGCTGTCGCTTGCGCCGATCTACACCTATGGTTCGGGCGTCGCGGCGGATACTTTCTTGCCGGGAACAGCCAACAACAGCGGAGCGAGCGGTTCGCGGTTGCCACTGCTGCCGCGTAACGCGATCGGGCGCGAGATCAAGAACAGCAATCAGCTAAACGCTGCAATCAATCGCTGGAATGCTCTGCCGGCGTGCCCAGCTGCGTTTCCGTGCAATGCCGGCGGCCAACTGCAGAATGTGCCGAGCGGCGTGAATTATTCCAGTCCCTTCAGCTCACTCGATTTGCGGTTGAAAAAGGAAATCACGCTAGGCGATCGTGGCAAGCTCAGCCTTATCGGCGAAGGCTTCAATTTGTTTAACGAAACAAACATTCGCGGATCAAGCAACGCCAATTATGCCGGGCGCAATATCTCCATCAGCCCCTATCAGCCGGCAGGAAACGGTCAACCCGCGCAGGCGGTGCAGACCAATTTCTACTCGCCTGTCAGCACAGCCGGAGGCTTCTTTGGTTCGGGCGGACCACGCGCCTTCCAATTCGCGGCAAGGCTCGACTTCTAGTGGGAGTCGGAATGGGCTTACCTGAGTACGAGATGGTCGCTGATGCTGTTCGAGTGCCTGTGCGCGTCGTGGCGACAAACCTGTCACCTGTCGAAGAGAGCGCGGCCAATGCGGAGGTGGCCGCACTCTACGATCACTTTCGCACACACTTCGGCAGGCCGGATGTGCCCGGGATTCTGAAGTGCTTCGCCACTCATCCGCCGCTACTCAAGCACATGATGGACTTGTCAGAGAGCCTGATCTTTGCAAATGGAGCCTTGATCCGAAGGCACAAGGAAATGATCGCGACGCTGGTTTCGGAGCAAAACCTCTGCCCCTACTGCGCGGACAGTCATGGCTATTTTCTTCGCATTCATGGAGCTTCCGCACAGGCTCTCTTGGCGATCCAGAGTAATAACCTGTGTTCATCGGCATTGTCTGCTCCCGAGCAGGCGCTTCTGAACTTCGCACGGAAGGTAAATGATAACTCACACGAAGTCAGTCGCGCCGATGTTTTGAAGCTTCAACAAGACGGCTGGAACGAGTTGCAGATTGCAGAGGCCATCCATGTTGCCGCGCTCTTCGCGACCTTCAACCGCGTGGCCAATGCATTTGGACTGAAGTCGCAGGAATTGCTGGCGCTCTATGACGAATGTAATGGGGCAAGCCACAGCGACGCGACAATCTCTCAAGGGAGCTCTCAATGAACATAGTCGGGTTAGATAAAACACAAGTTGCAGAAAGACGAGTGCCGGATTCAATGTTTCTCAGAGATGTTGAGAACAATCCCCAAGCCAGTCCGTATTCTGACCTAATTGCCGCCGCAAACTCTTCGGGGACAGAGTACTGGCGCATCTGGAACCTGCTGGCATTCCGGCCTCGAATTGCCGAGCATCTTTGTCGCTTGTCGCACGAAATCATGTTTGAAGAAGCTCCCATCAGTGCGGCTTTACGCGAGTTGATCGCGGCCTACACTTCGTCTCTCAATTGCTGCGAATTCTGTATGAAAGCTCACGCTGCGGTAGCGGCCCAACTCTACAACGATGAAGCGCTGGTGTGGAGTGCCATTCGTGATCTCGATGGTTCAGCTTTGCCGGAGAGAGACAAGCAGATCCTTCGTTTTGTGGGCAAGATAACGCTTGAATCTGGTTCCATCGACGAGCATGACATTGCCGCGCTTCATGCCTCCGGATGGGATGATACCTCAATCTTCTACGCGATTGCATCGTGCGCGCTTTTCAACTTCTACAACCGTTTCGTGTCCGCCAACGGGATAAGAACTGTATCCGATCAAGCGTTTCGCCGCCTCGGCGCTCGCATGGCTGAGAAAGGTTACATAAGAGAATGAGACGCTTCCCTGATAACTTCGGCCAGATGCTGAGGATCTCCACTAGGGTCACATTCAGCGCAATGCTGCTTGCATCTTCAGTTGCTTCTGAGGGAGCACATGCACAAGCCGCTGGCGCATCGCCTTCACATTTGTTCTTTCATGTCTCACTTGGCACGAACTTCAAGGACCCAGTTTCGGGGAGGCTGCTTCTTTTCATTGCTCCGCCCTCCGGTGATGGCTCTTCCGTTGACATGAACATGATGGCACCGACCGGCGTGACCATTGTTGCTAAGGAGCTTCGGAGCCTTTCACCCGGAGAGCAGATCGATGTTGATGCCGACGACCTTGTCTATCCGAGGCCGTTATCCCAGGCCGCGGCCGGGCCTTATCGTGTGCAAGCCATCCTCGATGTCCACCATAGTTATAACTACAACGGCCGTGCTCCCGGCGATTTGCTCAGCGTACCAACCTCCATCGATCTCCCACTCTCCGCATTTCCTTCGCTCACACTCTCACAAGTCGTCCCAGAGCCGCCCGATCCGCTCGCGCAGCGGCCCGATGTGGCAGCGGCACTCAAGCCGCTGGACTTTGTCAGTCCCGTGCTTACACGCTTTTGGGGCCGCGACATCCATATGCGAGGATGGGTTCTTTTGCCACCCGGCTATGGGAGCCATCCCAAAGACACCTATCCTGCCGTCTACTTCACGCATGGCTTCGGCGGCACACTGCAAGGGTTACGCGCACGTTTTGTGCCTGTTCTCTATGACCGCATGAAGCAGGGAAAAATGCCGGAGATGATCTGGGTATTGCTCGACGAAAGCAGCCCGACAGGCACGCACGAGTTTGCAGATTCTGCAAATAATGGACCGTGGGGCGAAGCGTTGACCACGGAGTTGATTCCCAAAATCGAAGCGGATTATCGCATGGATGCGCGCACCTCCGGGCGCTTTTTGCAAGGACATTCCTCTGGAGGTTGGGCAACGCTTTGGCTTCAGACTCATTATCCGAAAGTCTTTGGCGGAACATGGTCGACTTCACCCGACCCCAGCAATTTTCATTTCTTCAGCACCATCGATCTCTATACGCCTCATGCGAACTTCTTTCGGAGCCCGGATGGCACTCCAACTCCGATCCTCCGCGATCACGGAAAGCCACTCGCGTCTATGCAGCAACTTGCCGGCATGGAGTCAGTGCTGGGAGAATATGGCGGCCAAATTGGCTCCTTTGAATGGGTCTTCTCACCGCGTGGGGCCGACGGGCGGCCTCAGCCTCTTTTCAACCGCATCACCGGCGATATCGACCCAAATGTTGCTGCCTATTGGCGCAGTCACTACGACATCGCCGAATACCTGAACGCCAATTGGAAGACAATCGGCGCGGACCTTCGAGGCAAGATACACCTCGTCGTGGGCACAGACGACACCTTCTATTTGGATGGAGCAGCGCACAGCCTGGAGTCCACACTCAACCGGCTCGGCGGCGATCCACATTTCACATTCCTGCCGGACAGGTCTCATTTCAATGTCTACGCTGAAGGCGATGATCGCTGGGCGCTATTCGATCGGATCGCAGCCGAGATGTACAAGGTTGCCCGGCCTTCAGTGGAGGCCCGTTAAATTGAAATTGATCTGATCGAGTATCGCAACAACGCAATGCGGTTCGGACCGAACACGCGAGAGGCCATCTTGGAGACATTGGCAATGGGAACTCAGATTCGCGAGCAGGTGCCTATTCAGGCAGCAGAGACGCATTTGAACAATACTGTCTGAGTGTGTGGTTGAAAACTCGACCGATATCGGTCCCGCGAAGTCGGCTAGTGTTTGCCGATTCGCATCCGTTTGATCCTCGGTTGACGGTAACAGGCCAAGTTGCGATTCCATCCAAGATTCTGCCTGTGGCATGAAGCTGCACGTTGGGGATAGCTCCCCAGTTGAACTCAAACGCCGGTCCCACCGGATCATATTCCGCCGGAGTTCCATCTACCGTGCCGAAGATATACGCCTCATAGTGACCGAGGTCTACCGGTGTCGGGTCGTCTGTTTGGAATGGAGGGCCGGCCTGGGCAGACAGCCTGTAGGCATTCAGAAACAGCAGGAGGATTGCGCCGAAGCAGATCTTGATCATCCTCAGTGGCACTCCTCATTTCTCTCGAATATCATGGCACGCCCAAATATGTGCAAGCTTCAGCAACGCGGTTGCCGGTTCGATCGAATATGCGACTCGACGCTGCCAACGCCGCTCGAACCGTGCGATCCCCTAGAACAAGTCCCCTATAGGCGGAAATGTCAACAACAGACTGAGACCAAGCAGCACAAGCGCAATGGCGTTGATGCGCGGCAGAGAGACGTTTCGCCTTCGCCAGAGCCAATTCAAGATTGCCCATACCGCGAGCCAGAGAAGAATGGCCGCAGTGGTTTCGCCGGAAAGAGCTCCGGTTGGTTTGTAAAGGACAAATAGGTCTTTTACAAATGTTGATTTATCAGCCGCTATAGCAAAGAGTGCAACGGCAAACGATCCGATGCCAGCCGAGAGAATGGCGGCGGCGCCAGAGCCATTCGTTACGGCGGTCGTATTCTCCTGAGTAACTGCAACTTGTGTACTCATTCCTTTTCTCCTTGAACCAACTGAATGGTTTGGCCGCCATCGACGGGAGCATTCTTGTCGAGCATCGCACCGAAGAATCCGGCAATGCCCGCCGCGAGGAGCGAGATGACGACAAATCCATGGAGAGCATATCGTAACTGCGAATGATTTCTAAGATCACGGGCATATTTGATGGCAATGAACGCAGCCATGGTAATTGCGATTGGCACAAGCCACGCGACGTGCTCTTTCCATTCCATTCCTATCAGGTGCCACTGCTTCGTGGCAGGATGGGAAAGCAGGAGAGCACGAGGGTATGCGGCAAGATTTGTCGTTCCAGCGGGAGCGGCAGCTCGATACCACGGATAGATGATGTAGGTTCCAGAGAGAACGGTGAGCCAGGCAAGGGCGGCCATGACGGTGAGATAGATGCCGAAGAAGCGGTCTCCGCCTGGTTCAGATTGCGATGGAGCATTGGTTGAATACTGTCGATAAAGCGCGACAATAGCTCCAGAGCCGGCAAGCAAATAGAGCGCGCCGAAGCCCATGCCATGGATCAAAGTCCAAAGGCTGCGCGTGGTGATTTCCATGTGTGAAGGCCTCCGTTGGGGATGTGCGGAAAGTGTTGTGCGGGGATGGCACTTTTCGTTATTTAAGTGACTGGCGGCGGTCGATGTTATGAACGCCGCCAGGGTGGCTAGAAGGTGATCTTCGCGGCAAACTGAATCTGACGTTCGGTCCGTTGAAAGGTTGATTCAGACGCTGCCGAGGAGATGGTTCCAAAGCCATTGCTCCACTTTCCGGTTGTCGAGTTGTAGGTTCCCACGGTTGCGGCAGGATTATTAAACTGCGGCGTGTTGGCGAGGTTGAAGGCCTCGGCGCGCAGTTGCAGAACCTTCGATTCGGTCAGGTGAGTATCCTTGAAGAGCGAGAAATCCACGGTCTTTGTGCCCGGACCCTGAAGAATATTGCGGCCCGAGTTTCCATACGTCCCCGCGGCGGGAACCGCGAAGGCCTGGGTGTTGAACCACTGGCCGAGTGTGCGCTGCCCTTTTGAGAGAGATCCGTTGCCGAAACCTGGAAGCAGTTGTGCGCGGGTCGTCAGTCCATCGCCCAATGCGGTGCCCGAAGCCACGGAAAACGGCAAGCCGTCGAAGAACTGGGCAATCGCGTTCACCTGCCATCCACGCTCAAGCGGTCCCAGCACACCGCTGCCCTTGAAGGGCAACTGATAATTCGCGCTGGCTACAAAGCGATTCGGGACGTTGTAGTCCGCATTTCCGTAGTCGTAACGGAGGTTATAGGGATTCGTAACGGTGGCCGATTCAGCCGAACCTTCGTCCAGAGCGTGACTGTAGGTGTAGGAAGCGAGGAAGCCGAGTCCATGCGCGCGACGCTCAGCCGTAACTTGCAACGCATTGTAGCTGGAAACCTGCCTGGTCTCCAGCTCATTGATCTGAGCGAAGACATAATTGCTGGTTCCAGGATTTCCGAAGGGACGGTTCGCTGTAACAGTGGTCGCTCCATTCGCTCCCAACTGGTTGGTATTGATGTCCCGGAAATTATCCAAGTGGGTGCCCTTCGTTCCGACATAAGCAAATTTGAGGACGGTTGAGAATGGGATCTGCTGCTCGATCGCCGCATGCCACTGCTCGGTGTAAGGAGTTTTGTCATTCGGATCCACGGCATAGGCGGGTGTGTTGGGTTGCAACGCATTGCCTGACGTCACAGGGGTGTGAGCATATCCGCTCCGCGCATAGTTGAACACTGCACTGCTCGTGGCGCCGACTACATAAGTGGCCGGATTATTGAAGGCCCAATAATCATCCACGGGAACATTGGCGGACAAGGAGGCCGAATTGCTGACATCAGGCGCCGCATAGTAGATGCCATAGCCCGCGTGAAAGACCGTCTTGTTGGTGATCTTGTAGGCTGCGCCCACGCGCGGCGCAAAGTTCGCGTTGTTGCCGCTCAATCCGCTCTTCGGAACACCGCTGGTTCCCACCTGCTCCAGAGCCGTCGTCGAGATCGACTGAACGAAGGCGTATTCCTTGTTGTGAACTTCAGTCCATGGCCAGCCAAGAAAGTTCTCATAGTGCACGCCCAGGTTCAACGTCAGCCTGTTGTTGACCTTGTAATTGTCCTGCGCATAAAAGGATAAATCGCTCTGTCGCAAGCCAACCTCAGATGGGAAGGAGAAGCTGCCGCTCGCCGGAGATCCGAAGAGCAAATCGCTCCAGGGCAGCCCGGTGTAACGCGTGGTGAAACCTTCTGAGCCATGTTCCAAGCTGGTCTGGAACATATTGTATTCGAGGCGGATCAGATCGAAGCCGAGGTCCAGTGAGTGCTTGCCGCGCACCAGGGTGAGATCGTCGTCCCACTGGTAATTGTTGGTTCCGATGTTCGTCGGGCTGTTACCCGCGTCGCCGATCGGCGCATAACCCGTGAAGGTCATCACCGGCAGTCCGTCGGACAGGGAATTGTTCGGATTAAGTACGCCGGGAATGTTGAGGTTGGAAGGGGAGGCAAGTTGCAAGCCCGCATCCCAGTTCTTGGCGTAGACAAAGAAGCGAGTCCAGCCGTAGCGCGCCGTGTTGACGATGGTGGGCGAGAATACGTGCGTTTCGCTCAGCACAGCCTGGTGCGCGGGGTCCGTTGCAGGCCCGCAGATGACGTCGCCCACCAGAGGCGTGGGCAGGACGCCGGGCTGGGAGAAGATGTCATGGCCCTGACTATAGCGAAGGAAGGCGCTGTCTTTCTCAGTAAACTTGCGATCGATCTTCGCATCGAAGTCGTCTTCGTTGATGATCAACAACGGGCCGTAGAAGAAATTGTTGGCGGTCGCATTCGCGCTCCCATAATTCGGCTGCGCATATTTCTGATAAAACGTCAGAATTTTCGCGCCGGTTGGATCAATTAAAGGATCGGTGTTTGGGACGAAATTCTTGGCGTAGGCTACATGAGTTGAAGGGTTCTTGATTGCAGCCGAGTACGCGGAGAAGTCATAGCCGGCCGGTGTGATATTGACAACTGGCACACTCTCCACATTCGTCTGGCCCTGAGCGAAGCGCTTGCCGGCATAGTCGGCAAAGAAGAAGGTCTTGGGGTTGGCCTGCTTCCAAAAGACCGGTCCGCCGAAGGTGGCGCCAAATTCGTTTTGCCGCAGAGGGGCTTTCTGTCCTGTCGGTCCTGTATTTGGAATATTGAAATCGTTTCTGGCGTCCAGAGCGGTGTTGCGCAGGAACTCGAAGACGTCGCCGTGATACTGGCTGGTGCCGGACTTGATGACCACGTTGATGGTGCCGCCGTTGCCGCGGCCGTAGCGCGCGTCGGCGTCCTGGGTCTCTTCCGAGAACTCCTGAATAGCGTCGATGGGCGGGAAAACCGCCGTCATGCTGTTATGGTTCTCGTTGTCGCCAATGCCATCCACAAGCGTGCGATTTTCCTGATAGCGAGAGCCGTTGATGGCAAACCACGAGGGGCCGCGCTGCTGCGTATAGGGGATGCTAACGGATTGAGTTGTCGTCGGTATAACGCCCGCGCCCAGGCTAAACAGCTCATTGAAGTTGCGGCCATTGAGGGGAAGATCCTTGACGGCTTCCTCGGTGCGAAGATTGCCGACAGTCGAGCTTTCCGTTTCCAGCACTGCTTGTGTCGCCTGAACCTCGATGGTCTCGGCCGTAGTGCCCAAGGCCAGATTCGCATCCGCATCCACACGCTGGCCGACTTCGAGCCTGACGGTTTCAACGACTTTACTGAATCCCGGCACATCCATCTCCACCGTGTAGTCGCCTGGATGCAGCGGAGGTGTTACATAGATTCCCTGCGCATCGGTGGATGTGAGGGTTGTCAAACCGGTTCCGGTGTTACGCACCGTCACGTGAGCGCCGGGGATGACCGCGCCGGTGTTGTCTTTGACCACGCCGGTGACGATGCCGGTTTCAACAATCTGCGCGGTAAGTGCCGAGGCGGCCACGAAGACGAACAGCGCCGCCAGTAAGAGCGATAGATTTCGCTTGACTAGAATTCGCAATGAAGATAATGAAACAGACATACTTGCCTCCAAGGATGCGATCGACTTTGACCGCACAGAATAATGGCCCACGATCTGCTCGTGGGCCATGGCAGTGCGTTTTGCGCGAACTGCCGTCAGACGGGAACGATGCACTTGCCCACGACGCAAGGCGCATCCGCTTTGGGGAATTGAGTAAGGCGACAACAAGGCGCTGTGTTGCGGGCAAACTGAGATTTGAAGCTCATGCGTTTCTTCCTTTCAGCGGATTCTGTATGGATGCTCGCTTCAATCCACACGGTAAATCCAAGCAAGCAAGACAAAATAACGATTGTCGCTGTAGGCCGTTAGGCCGGATCAACCGTCAACAGGCGTTATGCTCCCTGTGCAGCCGGTGCAAGTTCATCCATGGAATTGGCGAGAGAGAATGCGGGAGTCAACAACACGAGCGACGGGGAGTCTGCTCGGGAACGGGTGTAGCGGCTGCCTGGATGTTGATTCGCTCCTGCATATTCTGTATTGAGTCATAAAGTCGAAGTCGTGTCAAGCGCGGCTGAAGATTTTTCTTCTAAAGATGCAAAATCTCTTCCTGCTCTCTTGACAGCTTTCGAATCCCTGTGCATCATCGAAATAGTTGATCTTCCAGGATCGGTCCTCGTAGAACCCGAGGAACTGCCTGGATTGAGGAATCGAACTTCATGCTTCATCGCCCCGCATTCCGCTGTTGTTGTTGCCCTGTCGCCTCTCCGACAGTCGAGCAGCCTCGTGGGAATGCCGCGCGGATGCGGTCTTAGCTGATCCGCATCGCCTGAATCTTCGCAATCCCGGCCCACGAGCCCCTGCCTCGTGGGCTTTTTCATTGGGCGCGCGCCCGCATTGCGATTCAGGAAGAGAGCTGCATTCAGATGAAGCCGTTTCACATCATGGCCAAGCCGCATGGCGCAATCTGCAATCTCAATTGCACCTACTGCTACTACCTGGAGAAAGAGAATCTCTATGCAGGCAGCGGGCGTGAATTTCGCATGGCCGATGATGTGCTTGATACCTACATCCGCCAATATATTCAGTCGCAGCCCGACGAGCATGTCAGCTTCGCCTGGCAGGGCGGCGAGCCGACACTGCTGGGGATTCCGTTCTTTGAGCGCGTCGTCGAGTTGCAGAAGAAATATGCGAACGGCAAGATCATCGACAACGCGTTTCAGACCAACGGAACGCTTCTAGATGACGCCTGGGGCGAGTTCCTTGCCCGTAATAAATTCCTGATCGGAATTTCTGTTGATGGTCCCGAGGATGTGCACGATGCATACCGCGTGGATAAGGGCGGACAGCCGACCTTTGCCCGCGTAATGTGCGGCCTCGGTTTTCTCAAGAAGCATGGCGTCGAGTTCAACACGCTCACCGTTATCAATCGCCTGAACTCCTATCACCCGCATGAGGTCTATCGCTTTCTCAAGGAGATCGGAAGCAAGTATCTGCAATTCATTCCCGTTGTCGAACAGGTTGCCAAGCAACCCGATCCCAATGGACTTGTTTTGCTGAAGCCGTTTTCACGGCAGGAATCGTCCGTTTCCGAGTGGTCTGTCGAGCCGTTGCAGTTCGGGCGGTTTTTGCAAGAGGTCTTTGACGACTGGGTGATTCAAGACGTTGGGCGCACTTATGTGCAGGTCTTTGATGTTGCGCTGGAGTCGTGGTTTGGGGTTCCGCAGACTCTCTGTGTTTTTGCGCCGAAGTGCGGTTCGGCCCTAGCTGTCGAACACAACGGCGACGTCTATTCCTGCGACCACTTCGTGTATCCGGACAACAAGCTGGGCAATATCATGCAGAAGCATCTGTCGAGCCTGGTGAGCTCGCCGCAGCAAACGCGCTTTGGCAACGCAAAGGAGATCGGACTTCCCTCCGACTGCCGCGAATGCGATGTGCGTTTTGCCTGCAACGGCGAATGTCCCAAGCATCGCTTCACGCAAACTGCGGCAGGCGAGTATGGGCTGAACTATCTCTGCGCGGGCTACAAGCATTATTTTCATCACATCGATCCGTACATGCGCTTCATGGCTGAGGAACTAAAGCAGAATCGAGCGCCGGCGCGAGTGATGGAGTGGGCCAGAGCCCGAAAGAATACGGGTGCCGCATGCCCCTCCCCGCTGAAGAAGCATGGAGTTGTTTTCGCCTGACACCTTGTCATGCTAAGCTGTGCACTTTTATCCAAGTCATCTTTGAATGACTTAAACCAACAGGAGCTTTATGAGCGAGAAGAGCGTATTGAATGCGATGACATCGACATTGATATTTGCGGCGGGTGCGAGTCTTCCACTGCATGCACAGACGGCACAACCATACCGGGGAGTTGTTGGCAGAACTCTCGCCGAGTCAAAAGAATGGTGGCCTGAACCCGTGAAGGCGCCCTCCGGCGCCCCGAACGTAGTTTGGATCTTGATTGATGATGTGGGCTATGGCGCTGCCGGCACATTCGGAGGGCTGATCCAAACTCCCACCTTCGACACCCTGGCCAACAATGGTCTGCGCTATACCAACTTCCATACCTGCGCAATCTGCGCCCCGACCCGCTCGGCGCTTTTGACAGGCCGCAACAGCGCGTCGGTGCATGAATCTGGCTTTTCACACATATCAATGTCTGCCGGCTTCCCCGGCTGGGATGGCCGTGTGCCTGCCACGGCCGGTACGATCGCCGAGATCTTGCGCGACAACGGCTACAACACATTTGCGGTTGGCAAGTATGGCGTCACGCCAGATGAAGAAGCGACCGACGCCGGTCCATTCGATCATTGGCCGACTGGCAAAGGCTTCGATCACTTCTTTGGATTCCTGGGCTCGCAGACCGACCAATACAAGCCGGACCTGGTCGAGGATCAAGCGCATGTGACTCCCGATGGCCGTCACCTGAGTGACCAGATCACCGACAAGGCGATTTCTTATATCGACCGACAGAAGAAAGCCGCGCCGGAGAAGCCCTTCTTCCTCTACTTTGCGCCGGCCGCCACGCACGCCCCGCATCAGGTCGACAAGTATTGGAGCGATCAGTATAAAGGCAAGTTCGACAAGGGATGGGATGCGTATCGGGAAGAAACCTTCGAGCGGCAGAAGAAACTCGGCGTGATCCCTGCCAATGCGATCCTGCACGATCGCAACCCGGACGTCAAGGCCTGGGACAATCTGACGCCGGATCAGCAGAAGCTCTATGCGCGCTTCATGGAAGTCTATGCCGGTTATCTGACCTACACAGACTTTGAGATAGGCCGTCTGGTCAATCACCTGAAGGAGATCGGACAGCTCGATAACACGCTGATCTTCATCTCCATCGGCGACAACGGCGCCAGCAAGGAAGGATCGGAAGAAGGCACTATCGACCGCTCCATTCGCGGCAAGCAGATCACCGAGGAGGAGAATGTCGCCTATAACCTGGCAAATATCGACAAGATCGGCACGCCTGATAACAAGAATGGCAACTATCCGCTGGGCTGGGCGCAGGCCGCTGACACGCCGTTCAAACAGTGGAAGGAAGATGCCAACAGCGAAGGCGGAACGCACAATCCGCTCATCATCTATTGGCCAAAGGTCATCAAGGACAAGGGCGGCATTCGCACCCAGTACAGCCATGTGATCGATCTTCTTCCCACAACACTTGATCTGGTTGGCATCAAGGCCCCGGAAGAGATTCGCGGCATAAAACAGCAGCCGATTGAGGGAACATCTCTGGCCTACTCGATTGATGATGCCAAGGCGCCCAACCGCCACACGCTGCAGTATTACTACATCTTTGGCTCGCGGTCGATCTACGACAACGGATGGAAGGCAGAACTGGCGTATCCCAACGACGTTCTGACCAAACATGTACTTAGTAATCCGCCACTTGATGAAAACGCGTGGGAACTCTACAACCTGAACGACGATCCGACCGAGCGTATCGATCTGGCCAAGAAGTATCCTGAGAAGCTGGCGCAACTGAAGGCCGAATTCGAAGAACAGGCCCAGTTGCATCATCTCGCCCCCTATATCACCTTCGACGATGTATATCAGGGACGCACTCACCACACCTACCTGCCAAAGTGGTATGTTCCGCCGACACCGATCAGCAACAGCAAGTAGTGTTGCCGATTCATCATCCTCAGAGTTTTCGATTGCAGTCAGTTCGCCTATAGCTGCGGACTGACTGCCGAAGTCCCTGGGCATAAGGTCACCGAGTCATCTCTGCATGACTGAAATCAACAGGAGATTTATGAACGAGAAAAATGTATTGAATGCGATGACATCGACTTTGATACTGGCGGCGGGTGCGAGTCTCCCACTGCATGCACAGACGGCGCAGCCGTACCAGGGAGTTGTTGGCAGAACTCTCGCCGACTCAAAAGAATGGTGGCCGGAGCCCGTGAAAGCGCCAGCCGGCGCTCCAAACGTAGTGTGGATCCTGATCGATGACGTGGGCTATGGCGCTGCTGGCACTTTCGGTGGGCTCATTCAGACTCCCACCTTTGACAGTCTGGCCAACAATGGCTTGCGCTATACGAACTTTCATACAACCGCAATCTGCGCCCCCACGCGCTCAGCGCTGCTGACGGGCCGTAACAGCGCAACCGTGCACGTTTCTGGGTTTTCACACACGGTGTTGTCTGCCGGATTCCCCGGCTGGGATGGCAGGATTCCTTCCTCGGCCGGAACCATTGCAGAGATACTTCGCAGCAATGGCTACAACACATTCGCGGTGGGCAAATATGGTGTAACTCCAGACGAAGATGCGACCGATGCAGGTCCGTTCGATCGATGGCCTACCGGAAAGGGCTTCGACCACTTCTTCGGATTTCTAGGTTCGCAGACCGACCAATACAAGCCGGACCTGGTCGAAGATCAAGCGCACGTGCTTCCTGACGGCCGCCACCTGAGCGACCAGATAACTGACAAGGCGATCTTCTATATCGACCGCCAGAAGAAGGCCGCGCCGGACAAGCCCTTCTTCCTCTACTACGCGCCCGGCGCCACTCATGCTCCTCATCAGGTAGACAAGTATTGGAGCGATCAATACAAGGGCAAATTCGATAAAGGCTGGGATGCGTACCGTCAAGAGGTCTTTGATCGTCAAAAGAAACTCGGCGTAATTCCCGCCGATGCGAAACTTCCCGATCGCAACCCGGACATCAAGGCCTGGGATAAGCTGACGCCGGAAGAGCAGAAGCTCTATGCGCGCTTCATGGAAGTGTATGCGGGCTACTTGACCTACACGGACTTTGAGATCGGCCGCCTGGTCAATCACCTGAAGGAGATCGGACAGCTGGACAACACGCTGATCTTCATCTCCATTGGTGATAACGGTGCCAGCAAAGAAGGCACCTTGAACGGGGATATCGATCGCCCTTTGTTTGGAAAGCCTTTAACGGAGCCGGAGAATATCAATTACAACCTGAGCAAGATTGGTGAGATCGGCACACCCGCTGCCACTGAAGGGAATTATCCGCTCGGCTGGGCGCAGGCTGCAAACACTCCTTTCAAATTCTGGAAACAGGATGCGAACAGCGAGGGCGGCACGCACAATCCGCTCATTGTCTATTGGCCAAAGGGTATCAAAGACAAAGGTGGAATTCGCACCCAATACAGCCACGTCATTGACCTTCTTCCGACGACACTAGATCTGGTGGGCATCCAGACACCTGACGAGATCAGAGGAATCAAGCAGGACCCTATCGAGGGAACTTCCTTGGCTTACTCGATTGACGACGCCAAGGCGCCAACCCGTCACACGGTGCAGTATTACTACATCTTTGGCTCGAGATCGATCTTTGACCACGGGTGGAAAGCTGAACTGGCTTACCCAAGCAGCTTTATCACTGGGAATCTACAGAGCACGCAGCCTTTTGATGAGAATGCTTGGGAACTCTACAACCTGAATGACGACTACACAGAGCGAATTGACCTGGCAACAAAGTACCCGGAGAAACTAGCCGAACTCAAAGCTGAATTCGAAGATCAGGCCAAAGCCCATCATCTCTATCCCTACATCACCTGGGACGATGTGCTGAAGGGAAGAATTCACCGTACGCCGGGCTCCAAGTCATTTTTCGATGCTGTGAAAGATGTAACCAAGAGCGGGCAGAATCAGTAACTGACGTCACGGAGAATAGCCGATGAATCTTTCGCAACAAGTAGGACTTCTTCTTAGTGGGACCATGGCCTTCAGCGCATGGCCCCCCGCACACGCACAGAGCGCCGCGCCGCAGAAGCCATGGCCGACGCTGCCTGTACATGAAGCGCCCGCATCCTCATGGCCCGAGCCGCCCAAGGCGCCGGCAAATGCGCCAAATGTTGTTTTGATTCTGATTGACGACGTAGGTTTCGGCGCCACCTCGGCCTACGGCGGCCCCATTCGCACGCCGGTCTTCGAGAGTGTAGCGAATGCAGGCTTGCGCTACAACTCATTCCACATGAATGCACTCTGCTCGCCGACGCGCGCCGCACTGCTGACCGGGCGCAACAACCATCAGGTGGGTTTCGGTTCGATCGCCGAGTGGTCGGCGCCCTATCCGGGTTACAGCACCGTGCTGCCCAAGAGCGCGGCGACGATTGCCGAAGTGCTCAAGGAGAACGGCTACAGCACCTCGGCCTATGGCAAATGGCACAACACGCCGATGTGGGAGGTGAGTCCGGCGGGTCCATTCGACCGCTGGCCCACGGGACTAGGCTTCGACCATTTCTATGGATTCAATCAGGCTGCCGACAGCCAATACTATCCGCGCATCTACCGCGATACGACGCCTGTGGAGCCGTCCAAGTCTCCCAAGGACGGCTATCACTTTACGACGGACATCACCGACGAAGCGATTACATGGCTTCATCAGCATGACGCCGTGGCCAAGGAGAAGCCCTTCCTTATCTACTTCGCGACTGGCGCCACGCATGAACCGCACCATGTGCCGCAACAGTGGATCGAGCGTTACAGAGGGCAGTTCGACAAGGGGTGGGATGAAGTCCGTAAAGAGGCATTTGCCAAGCAGAAGGCTTCCGGCGTGATTCCCGCCAATGCCGAGTTTACCCCGCGTCCTGATGGACTGCCTGCCTGGGACTCGCTGACACCGCAGCAGAAGAAGTTGCTGGCGCACGAAGCGGAAGTCTACGCCGGTTACGCCGAGCATACCGATCACGAGATTGGCCGTCTGCTGGATGCGATTCGCGAAGAGGGCCAGGCGGACAACACCGTCATCCTATGGATCTTCGGCGATAACGGCGCCAGCGCCGAGGGAGGTCTCGAAGGGCACGATGCCGTGGATGTGAACGGCAAGCCAAAAACGATCGAGGAGCGGACGGATATCGCCGATCTGCTGGGCAGCGAACTGTACATGAATCACTATGCGGCTTCGTGGGCCTGGGCACTGAACTCGCCTTATGTCGGCACCAAGCAGGACGCTTCGCATCTGGGCGGTGTCTCCGATCCTCTGGTGATCTCCTGGCCGGGCCACATTAAGGACGCGGGCGGCGTGCGCGGACAGTTCTCACACGTCAATGATATTGCGCCCACGATCTACGAGATTACGGGCGCGAGGTTCCCCGATGAAGTCAACGGCGTCAAGCAGATTCCGCTGGAAGGCAAAAGTCTGGTGTATACCTTTGACAACCCGAAGGCGCCAACGCGACACACGCTGCAGTACTTCACCACCAGCGGCAACCGCGGCATCTACAAGGATGGCTGGTGGGCCGGCGACCGATACCACTCTACCTGGGAGCCGAATACCATTCAACATCCCAGCGACAAGGACATCGACGTTCGGCCGTGGGAGCTTTACAACCTGAATGAGGACTTCAGCCAGGCCCACGACCTCGCCGATAAGTATCCCGAGAAGGTGAAAGAGCTGCAACAAGTATTCAACAGCGAAGCG
>Ga0181526_10000978_pt1 | contig 28506 bp, 26 predicted proteins | sample PEATcosm2014_Bin_35_FD_119750 | JGI IMG/M metagenome (GOLD analysis project Ga0181526, IMG submission 119750) | Peatland microbial communities from MTU Mesocosm Facility, Houghton, MI, USA - PEATcosm2014_Bin06_30_metaG | ecosystem: Environmental > Terrestrial > Soil > Wetlands > Peat | place...
GGATTGTCCAACCGCGCCAGGATTGTCGCCTACGACAACACGACCGGAATTTGGGCGGCGAGGCTATGGTGGCTGCTGCGCGCCTTCGGTCATGACCACGCCGCCGTGCTTGACGGCGGGCTTACGGCTTGGATCGCTGAGAGCCGTCCGCTCGAGCGCGGCCCCGGCGCCGCGAACCCCACACGTTTCACCGCCCGGGAAAGACCCGGCTGCTTCGTCGATGGGAGCGATGTGCTCGCTGTTGTCGAAGGGCGCGCAGCGGGACTGCTCGCGTGCGTTCTTCGCCCTCCAGTGTTTGCGGGAGTGGAACGACGTTACGCCCGGCCTGGACACATTCCGGGCAGCCTCAACCTTCCCTACGAAGACCTGCTCGGTCCGGACAATCGTTTGTCGGCGATCGATGTACTGCGAGAGCGGCTCGCTCCCCTGATCGAGTCGGACCAACGACGGTTCATCCTCTATTGCGGCGGCGGCGCGACCGCCGCGGGGACGGCGCTCGTTTTGAGCTATCTTGGCGCACACGATGTTGCGGTCTACGACGGCTCGCTCGCCGAGTGGTCGGCCGATCCCACACTGCCAATGGTCTTCGGGCGCCCGGACCCAGCAGCAGATGCGCGAGCAAGCCCGTGAAAGTTCTTTGGTATCTGAACCTGGCCGACGGCAAATATCCGTGGATCGAGGATGCTCTCTATGCCGTCGATTTCGCTCGCTATCGACGCCTCGCCGAGACGATCGACCGCGGCGGCTTCTATGGCGCGCTGGTCGCGACCTGGCCGAACGATCCCTTCATCTCCGCATCGTTCGCCGCCAGCTATACCAAGCGCATGCGATTTCTGGTCGCCATCTATGCGCGGATGACGCCGGCCAAATTGCTCGCCCAGCAGGCGCTGACCTTCGACGCCTTCAGCGGCGGACGCCTGCTGCTCAACCTGATCAATGGCCGCGACAACATTATGTCAGCCTATGGCGTCACGACCTCCCACGATGATCGTTACGCATTGGGCGAGTCTTATTGGCGAGAGTTCCACAAGCATTACGCCGCCGGCAGTTCGAGCAACTTCCCCAACACGCCTCTCAGGATCCCGCCGAGCCGACCGGGTGCGATTCCGCTTTGGGGCGCGGGCGACAGCGCCGCGGGACTCGCTCACGCGGGCAAAATCGTGGATGGTTATCTGACCATGCTGCGCGGGGTCGAAAGAATCCGCGCGCAATTCGACGCCGCAAGGGCGTCGGCTACGTCGCAGGGACGCGTTTTCGCCGAACTCGGGGCTCTGGCGAGCGTGGTCGTGCGGCCAACCCGCGGCGAGGCGGAGGCGCATTTCTACGCGATGTTCGAACAGACAGGCGTTGCGACCATGGTCGCAAAGCTCGACGAAGCGGTCCGGCGCCGAACCAAAGGCGAGCACACCCTCGCCTCGTTCAGGGCGCCGGACGAGCGGCGGCAAGGCTGGATCAACGCTCTCCTCGACGGGCGCCTACCCAAGCTTGAGGACTTGCGCCTTGAGCGGCGTCTGTTCGCCGGAATCACCGCCTGGTCGCCGCTGGACATATTCGATGCAGGCTCTTCGGCCGTCTATTTCGTCGGAGACCCAGAGGACATATCGGACAACGTACAGGCGTATCACGATGAGGCCGGCCTCTCGTCGCTCATCCTTTCGGGTTGGCCGCTGACAGAAGAGGCTCAGATTGTTTCGCGACTCTTGCTCCCCAGCTTGGCTGAGATCGAATGAAAGTCTTGGCCCCTTGATTTCGGAGCGCGCCCACAGCTGGTCGGCTTTATGATCCACGACCGGGACCGTCAGCGATCTCAGCGGCAGCGCCACGACTCAATGAACGCCGGCGGACGATTAGTCCGCCAATCAGCCAATTCTAGAAAATAGGAGGAGATCGTGGCGTTCCCAAAAGAGTTCAAAGCCATATGTCTATTATTTCTATAGACTTTCTCTATATAACGAATTAATGATCGGCGGCTAGGGCGAGGGGATGGAACCGTCTCCCATCGTCAGTCCAGTCTGAACACATTACGGAGACCGCCGATGAAGATTGATTTCACCCGCCGTTTCATGGTCTGCGCCTCGCTCGCGCTTCTGCCATTCTTCACGGCAGCGCCGGCGCGGGCCGACCAAACCGTGCGCGTCGGCATCATGAGCGCCGAAGACGAAGATCTATGGGCGGTCGTCTCCCAGGAGGCGAAGAAGCACGGCCTTGCCGTCAAGCTGACCGTCTTCAACGACTACACCCAGCCAAACGAGGCCCTAGAGAACGGCGATCTCGACGCCAATGCCTTCCAGCACAAGCCGTATCTTGATAACCAGATCAAGACTCGAGGCTATCACATCGTTCCGGTCGGCTATACCGCGGTGTGGCCGATCGGCCTTTACTCGCGCAAGCACCACACGGTCGCCGATTTGCCGAACGGAGCGGTCATTGGCGTGCCCAACGATCCAAGCAACGAGGGGCGCGCGTTGCGAGTCCTGGAAAGCCAGGGCATCATCAAGCTCAAGCCGGACTCCGGCATCCTGGCTACGAGCCAGGACATCACCGCCAACCCGAAGAACATCGTCGTCAAGGAACTCGACGCCGGCATCGTCGGACGCTCGATCGACGATCTCGACGCCGCTGTCGTGAACACCGACTGGGCGCTGAAATCCAATCTCACCCAAGGCGATCGTATTGCGACCGAAGCCGTCGATAACAATCCCTATCGCAATTTCATCGCCGTGAAAGTCGGTCACGAGAACGACCCGTGGGTCAAATCGCTCGTCGCGTCATACGAGAACGACACGGTGCGCGCCGCCCTGGCAAAGATCTACAAGGGCACGGCGCTTCCGGCGTGGTGAACTTCGCCGCCAATCCTATGCGCAGGGGTCATGCGCCGCCATCGGTTAGGCGCATGACGTCTTCTCCTTTCCGGTCAGGCTGGCGATGGCGCGCTTGAAGCCGACCATTGCGTTCGAGACCGGCGCCGCAATTGCGGCGGGAGGGGGTGTCGACGAAGCGCACGCGCCTCGCGCCGAAACGGTGCTGCGACTCGTGGATATCGCCAAGCGGTTCGGCGCGCTCTCGGCAATCGACGGCGTGTCGCTCGAAGTGAAGCGTGGCGAAGTTCTCGGCATCATCGGCCGCAGCGGCGCTGGAAAGTCGACGCTCATTCGCTGCCTCAATGGGCTGGAGAAGCCCGACCGTGGCCGCGTCGAGGTCCTCGGACAGGACATCATCCCGCTTGGCGAGCGCGAACTGCGCAAGGTCCGTGCTCGGATCGGCATGATCTTCCAGCATTTCAACCTGCTGTCCTCCAAGACGGTGGCCGACAACATCGCTCTGCCGCTGAAGATCGCCGGGTGTTCGCGCGGCGAGCGGCGCGAACGGGTCAACGAGCTTCTGCAACTGGTCGGGCTCGAAGATAAGTCGTCGGCCTACCCGGCGCAGCTCTCGGGCGGCCAGAAACAGCGCGTCGGCATTGCGCGCGCACTCGCGGCCGAGCCGGTGCTACTTCTTTGCGACGAAGCGACGTCAGCGCTTGACCCGGAGACGACCGCCTCAATCCTCGCTCTGTTGAGCGAGATCAACCGCAAGCTTGATCTGACCATCATCCTCATCACCCACGAAATGAGCGTGATCCGCGCTATCGCCGACCGGGTGATCGTTCTCGACTATGGACGCGTCGTTGAAGAGGGAGACGCGGCCGCGGTGTTCGCCAATCCCCGCGCGGCGCTCACCCGCCGCCTGCTCCTTTCCTCATATCACGACGGACCGACCAGTGTCGCTGCCTCTGACGGAATCCCTGGGGTGGCCGCCGATTGGGCGCCTGGGTTCGAGACGGTCTTTCGGGTGACCCTCGAAGGAGAATTGGTCGACCGGCCGGTGCTGGCCGATCTTACGACTGCAACCGGCGCCCGTCCTGTCATCTTGCAGGCCGGGACCTTGCGCGGATCGGGCAATGTCGCCGCGACGATCCGCTTTTCCGTTCGCTGTCCCGCCCCTGATCTTGTGTCAAGGATTGAGCGTTATCTCACGCGCGTCGGGGCCAAAGTGGAAATCCTCGGCCATGCTCAATCTGCCTCTTGACCGTCTCCTCGGGTCGCTTGGAGAGACCGTGATGATGACCGCGGTTTCGGGGGCGATCAGCTTCGCTGTCGGCCTGCCGCTCGGTCTCGTCCTGGTCGGCACGGCGCAGGGCGGCGTCTGGGAGAATCGGTGGATCAACAAGGTCGTGGGCGCAATCGTCAACGGCTTTCGGTCGTTGCCTTTCATCATTTTGCTCGTCGCGCTGATCCCGCTCACCCGGCTGATCGTCGGAACGTCGATCGGAACCGCGGCGGCGATCGTGCCGCTGTCGATCTCCGGCATCCCCTACTTCGGTCGAGTTTCCGAGGCTGCGCTGCGCGAGGTCGATGGCGGCATGGTCGAGGCGGTCAGGGCGATGGGCGGCGGAAACTGGACCATTATTCGCGAGGCGCTGGTGCCGGAGGCGCTGCCAAGTCTGATCGCCGGCTTTACCGTCACCTTGGTGCTTCTCATCGGCGCTTCCGCTATGGCGGGCGCCGTCGGCGCGGGCGGGCTTGGCGATCTCGCCATTCGATACGGATACCAGCGTTTCGAGACATCGATCATGGTCGCAGTGATCGTCGTTCTCATCGCGCTTGTCGCGCTTGTGCAGGCTGGCGGCGACAGGCTGGCGAAATTCGTGGACCACCGATGAGTTGACCAGTCGACGATGTGAGGCCGAGGTGGCTTTGAGGGCTGCGCTGCTGCTTCTCTTTGTCTCCCGAAGGTCCATCGAGATTTTGGCAAGCGCCCTTTGAGCAGGTGAAACCGCATGCTGGACACGACACAGGGCCCTTCGGGGCCTACTCGCTGGGCGAGTCCCTTTCCCTGGCTCAATCTTCTCGCAGTGGTCGCCGTCCTTCTCGCCGCGACCCTGATCGCCGCCAAAAACCTGCAAGGCGATACAAGCCAGATTCTCAATGTCTCCTACGATCCGACCCGCGAGCTCTATACCGCGCTCGACGCCCAATTTGTCGCCGAATATCAGCAGCGGACGGGAGTGCGGCTCGAAATCAAGCAATCGCATGGCGGCTCGTCGCGGCAGGCCCACAGCGTGATCGACGGGTCGCAAAAGGCTGACGTCGTAACGCTCGCGCTCACCACCGACGTGGACGCCTTGCGCAAGCGCGGGCTGATCGCCGCCGACTGGCAGAAGCGCCTGCCCAACAATTCCGAGCCTTACACGTCGACTATCGTCTTCGTCGTCCGCAAGGGCAACCCGAAGGCGATCCATGACTGGCCGGATCTGATCAAGGGCGAGGTCGCGATTGTGACGCCGAACCCTCGCACCTCCGGCAATGGCAAATTGAGCGTTCTCGGCGCCTGGGGCTCGGTAACGACGCGCGGCGGCAGCGAGGCTGACGCACTAGCCTATCTCAAGGCGCTTTACCGTCACGTCGCGGTCTTCGACGCGGGCGCGCGCGGCGCGGCGACCAGCTTCGCGGTCGAGAAGATCGGCGACGTTCATCTGACCTGGGAGAACGAGGCGTGGCGCGAGGTCGCCGCCGACAAGGACGAGCTCGAAATCGTTTATCCGCCGGTCAGCATCCGCGCCGAGCCCGCTGTCGCTTGGGTCGATGCCAATGTCCAAGGCGGAAAGACTGCGGCGGAAGCCAAGGCCTATCTCGAATACCTGTTCACGGACGCCGCGCAGGAGACGATCGCCAAATTCGGCTACAGGCCGATCAACCCCGAGATCCTGGCGAAATATGCCGACCGCCTGCCTAACATCCAGCTCTTTCCGATCAGCGCCATCGCCAAGGATTGGGACGAAGCGCGAGAACGATTCTTCGGCGACAACGGTATCCTCGACGCGATCGCGTCGGCGAAGACCGACTAGGATTTGTCCCGCCTGCCACGAGCTGAGGGAAGACGGATACACGAGCCGACATGCGTTTCGGAAGGGAAGGCGGCACCATGAGCCTCGAGTTGAACTACGATTGGGAAAAGGGGCGCCGCGATCTCGTCGCCGGCCTCACCGTCGCCGCGATCGCGCTGCCGCAGGGCATGGCCTATGCGCTGATCGCCGGCGTCGATCCCAAGTTTGGCCTCTACTCGGTCATCGTGGTGACGGCGGTCGCCTCCGTTTTTGGCTCCTCGTCGCATTTGATCAACGGCCCGACGAGCGCGATTTCCCTGCTCGTCTTCGGCGCGCTCGCGTTCCTCGATCCGGAAAACCACACCGATCTTTACGAAGCTCTGTTCCTGCTCGGCGTCCTCGTCGGCGCGTTCCAGATCATCATCGCCGTGTTCAAGCTCGGTGACCTCACTCGCTACATCTCGGAATCGGTGATCATCGGCTTCATGGCCGGCGCAGCCTTCCTGCTCGCCATCGGTCAGATCGGCAACGCGCTGGGCTTGCGAGGAAAGGGCAACGGCGACATGCAGGTTCTGCATCGGCTGTGGCTGACCCTCTTCTACGGCGATCACGTCAATACCAAAGCGCTGTTCATCAGCGGCCTCGCCGTTATTCTCGCCGTGGTCCTGCGTAAGATGGTGCAGCGCTATAAGCTGCCGTTGGTCGACATGCTCCTGGTACTCGTGATCACCGGGGTGGTTGCCTATGTTGCTGGCTGGTCGACGCCCGGTCCCGGCGGCGCGACGGCGGTGTCGATCGCCGGCAAGATACCGGCGAACCTCCCCGCGCCCCATATTCCGGAGATCAAGACCGCATGGTTTGGCGAGCTGTCGAAGGGTGCGCTGGCGATCGCCTTTGTCGGCCTGATCGAGGCGCTCTCGATCGCCAAGGCGCTCGCCAACCTGAGCAAGCAGAAGCTCGACTACAACCGGCAAATCCTTGCCGAGGGGCTCGCCAACCTGACAGGCGGATTTTTTCAATGCATTCCAGGCTCGGGGTCGCTGTCGCGCTCAGCGATCAATTATCAGGCCGGCGCAGCGACGCGCTTTTCAGGCGTCGTCACCGCCGCCGTCGTCGCGGTCGCGGTCCTTCTGTTCGCCTCGTTGCTACGCTACATTCCGAACCCTGCCCTGTCCGGGCTTCTCCTCGTGACCGCGGTGCGACTCGTCGATTTCAAGCGGCTGTTCTATGCGGTGCGCGCCACGCGGTATGACGCCGGACTTGTGCTCGTGACGGCGCTCTCCGCTGTGCTCATCGACCTCGACACCGCAGTGCTGCTGGGCGTCGCTTTGTCGGTCCTGCTTTTCCTGCCGCGCGCGGCGAAAATGAAGGGCTCGGAACTGATCGTGACGCCCGAGCGGGTGGTGCGCGAGCGCCTTCCCACCGACGCCGCCGTCGATCCCTACCTCCTCATCTACGATCTCGAGGGAGAATTGTTCTTTGGCGCGGCGCCGGAACTCGACCGGTATTTCGACGCGTTGAAGAGTCGTATCGAGGCGCAGGGCGTCAAATTCCTCATCCTGCGACTGAAGCGCGTACGCGGCCCGGACGTCGTCTGCATCGAACGGATCGAACATTTCCTGCGCGAGGAAGCGGCGCGCGGGGTGAGCGTTCTTCTCGCGGGCGTACGGGCGGATACGTTACGCATTTTGCAGAATATCCGCTTCGAGACCTGGTTTCCGGCTTCGCAGATTTTCCCAGAGGAGGAAACGGAGCATTCGGCCACCCTTAAAGCCGTGCGCTACGCCCTCGCCAAGCTCCACCCCACGAGCGCCGAGCAGCAAGCTCGCGAAGCGCGACAGGACGTCGAGGTCCCGCAGGAGCTCTATTATCTCGTCTGACGCCAACGGACTCAGGGCCAATCGCGGCTGGCGACGCCTGATGCCAGACGCGCGACGACGGATCGAAGGCGCCCGGCAAAGCCTTAATCGCGCGCCGTTAGGCGACGGGCGTCGATCTCGGCGGCGACGGTCGTCCAAAAGCTGAAGCGGATCCGGGAACGCAGGCGCCGCGCCTCGTAAAGCCCCCGAAAGGCGAGCTTGCGCGCCGCGTCGTCGCCGTGCCGTTCGATCAGGATGGAAGCGGCTCGGCTCGGCGGCTTCACGCGATGCGAAATGACCGCCGGCCTCCGGATGCTGAGCTCCGCGTCTCCTCTTGCGCCCTTGGCTGTGCTTGGACCACAAGCCTCGCGCAGAACGCGCTTCGACTTCGCGGAATTGTCATCGCAGAGCGCGGAGCGCTGCGACGACCCGGGATGGAATGCTTCGCTGCGCCCGCGATCACACAGAGGGTCCGACCGAAACGCAGAATCCTCCAGGTGGGTCGCCATTTTCTCATTCCCCGATTCGATCCAACGAGCGTTGCTCCCGCCTCGCAACTGGCGGCCGGCGGAAGTCGACCGCTCCGAAATGGGGTCGGGCAATTGAGTCATCGAGCGGCGTGAGCAGCGACATCGAGCGCCTGGATGATGTCGTGGATGATGTCTTCCGGATCTTCAAGCCCGACCGAAAGGCGCAGCAAATCGTCGCTTATGCCGTGCGTCTTGCGCTCCGCGGGCGAATAGGTCGCATGGGTCATCGTCGCCGGATGCTGAACGAGCGTCTCGGCGTCGCCGAGGCTCACGGCGCGCGTTACAAGCTCGAGGCTGTTCATGAACGCCATGCCGGTACGAGCGCCCCCCGCGAGCTCGAAGGCGATAAGACCGCCGGGCCGGTCCATCTGCCGGCGGGCGAGACTGTATTGAGGGAAGGTCGCCAGCCCAGGATAGGAAACCCATGTCACCGAGGGATGCTCGGATAATGTTTCGGCGATCCGCTGGGCCGAGCGCGAGTGCCGCTCCATTCGCATGTCCAGGGTTTTCAGTCCACGCAGGATCAGGAACGCATTGAATGGAGAGAGCGTCGCGCCGGTGAGGACGCGCAATCCCGCGCCGCGGATGCGTTCGATCGTCTCGACCGGACCGACGACCATCCCGCCCAGTAAGTCGCCGTGGCCGCCGAGATACTTCGTCGCCGAATGAAGCACGAGGCTCGCGCCGTGCTCAAGCGGCCGCTGAAGGGCAGGAGTCGCGAATGTGTTGTCGACGATCGGCATGGCGCCGACGGCCTTCGCAATCGAGCTGACCTGAGCAATGTCGATCACCCGCAGATTTGGATTGGCGAGCGTCTCGAAATAGACGATCTTTGTCTTGCGCGTCAGAACTCGCTCGAGCGACGCTGGGTCGCTGAGGTCGGCGACGCGCACGCTGACCCCGAATCGCGTGAGCCCCCTGGTGAAGAAGGCGAAGGTGTTCCCGTACAGGATATGATCGATGACGACTTCGTCGCCCGCGCTGACCAGGGTCCATAATGTGCTCGACAGCGCTCCGATGCCCGACGCCAAGGCGAGTCCTGCTTCGCCGCCTTCCAGGCTTGCGATGCGTTCCTCCAGCAGCGCCTGGGTCGGGTTTCGCGTTCGTCCATAGATGTAGCCGGGGCGCTCGCCGCGGAACATTTCGCTGCCAGCTTCGGCGCTCTCGAAGGCGTAAGTGGACGTCATGAAGATCGGCGGCGTCAGGGCGCCTTGTTCGCTCCCCGGATCGTAACCAAGGTGGATGGCCCGGGTCGAGAATCCGAGCTGCGCATTTCGGCGCTTCCGGTCGAGTGGCGGCATCGGTGCGGTCCCCAGATTTTCGACTTCAGTCCGGCCGCCTGGCGTTTGGAGCCCGAGTCGCCGCGTTTGAGAACCGGGCGGCTCCTGAGGTGGCCGTTGTCGCGCCAAGCGCCCGTTCAATTTCGATATCGTCGCGTGGTTCATCGCCGGAGCACAAGGCCCGCGTCCATGTTCACCCCGGGGCGTGGGCGGCCGGTCCAAGCCACAATCCGCTGCGCGATAAACTCCGCTCCCGACCGGGCGGGAGGACACCCGGTCGGGAGGGAACGAACGCCAAGTCCACTGCGGTCCGACCCCCGACGGGACGCGAAGCCCCGAGGCGCTCGAAGTCGTGATCTCGAGAGACAATTAGAGCGCTGCCTGCAGATATGTCAAGTAAATCTATCGATATTATATTCATTAGAGCGGCGCGTCGACTCCGTCTTCTCAAAACGAGGCAGCGAAGCTCGCGCAGCCAGGGACCGTCGCTTATGTCCGAATAGCCCTTTCCCCCGTATCAGGCCCATCGCTGCCTTGCCGCGGGGTGCCGATCGTCGAGACGCGCGTTGCCGAATAGCTTTTCCCTCAGCGTGCCCCTCACATATCCTTTCTTGTAGCGGCCGCGGCGTTGCAGCTCTGGAACGACGAAATCGACAACATCCGCGAAAGTCTCGGGCCGAACGACGAAAGCGAGATTGAAGCCGTCGAGATCGGTCTCGTCGATCCAGGATTCGAGCTGATCGGCGACAGTGGCGGGCGAGCCGACAATGACCGGTCCGATCCCGCCGATCGAGACGTGCTCGGCGACTTCGCGGACCGTCCAGCGCCGGTCGGGGTCGGCGCGGGTGATATTCTCGAGCGCGGTGCGGCCAGCCTCGCTTTCCACGTGCTCGACGACTTGATCCGGGTCAAGACGGGAGAAATCGACGCCGGTCCAACCCGACATCAGCGTCAGCGCGCCTTCGGGATCGGCATAGCGGCGGTAGCCAGCGAGCTTGGCCTGAGCCTCCGCATCGGTTGGCGCGACGACGATCGTCATCATTCCGAACATGAGAATGTTTCGCGGGTCGCGGCCGTACTCCGCCGTGAGCTTGCGGATCGCCGCAACCCTGGGCGCGATGACTTTCTTCGACGGCCCGGACATGAAGACGCATTCGGCATGGCGAGCCGCGAAAGCGCGCCCGGCAGGCGACGTCCCGGCCTGGTAGAGCACGGGCGTGCGTTGCGGCGAAGGCTCGCTGAGATGCAAGGCGTCGAGCTTGTAGTGCGGCCCGTCGTGCCGAACCTTGCGGACCCGCTCGGGACGAGTGAAGACGCCAGTTCTTGCGTCGGCGACGACCGCGTCGTCGGCCCAGCTGCCCTCCCACAGCTTGTAGACGACCTCCATGTAATCTTCCGCGACAGCGTAGCGCTCGTCATGCGGTCGCTGCCCGCTCTGCCCCGACCCCTTCGCCGCGCTGTCGAGGTAGCCCGTCACCACATTCCAACCGATCCTGCCCTCGGTCAGATGATCGAGTGTCGACATTCGCCTCGCAAAGGGGAACGGCGGTTCATAGGAAAGGTTGACGGTCACGCCGAAGCCGAGGTGCTCAGTGGCCGCCGCCATGGCCGGCACAAGCAGGAGCGGATCGTTGACCGGCGTTTGAGCAGCGTGCCGTAAAGCCGCTTCGGGACTGCCGCCGAACACGTCATAGACGCCAAGCACGTCGGCGAGAAAGAGCCCGTCGAAAAGCCCCCGCTCCAGCGTTTTGGCGAGCGCAATCCAACCGTCGAGGCGACGATAGTCGCGCGAGCGGTCGCGCGGATGACGCCACAGGCCCGGCGATTGGTGCGCCACGCAGTTCATTTCGAACGCGTTGAGGCGAATTTCCTTGGTCATGAGGTCGCGATCGAGGAGTTTGCGGAAGCGTTGGCGATTCTCAGCCTGCCCCCGCCTTCCTTTGCGACGGCGCGACCACATTCGCAATGACCTCGCCGAATGGACCGGCGTTCTTCGCCGGCCCGAGATCGTTCCCCGTCGTTTCCTTGAGCGGAAGCTTCGGGAACACCAGCTCGGCGAAGCGGTAGCATTCCTCGAGATGCGGATAGCCTGAGAGGATAAAGCGGTCGATACCGAGCGCCATGTATTCCTTCATTCGCTCGGCCACCTCATCCGGATTGCCGACCAGCGCCGTGCCGGCGCCGCCGCGCACGAGCCCGACTCCCGCCCAGAGGTTCAGGCTCACTTCCAGCTTGTCGCGGCGCCCGCCGTGCAAGCGCGCCATGCGCTGCTGGCCGACCGAGTCGAAGCGTGCGAAGGCTTTTTGCGCGGTCGCGATCGTCTCGTCGTCGATCTTGGCAATCAGGTCCTCTGCCGCCCGCCAGGCCTCCGCGGAGGTCTCGCGCACGATCACGTGCAGGCGGATGCCGTACGAGAACGTCCTGCCTTGCTTCTTCGCCAGCGCCCTGGCCCCTGCGATCTTCTGCGCCACGTCGGCGGGAGGCTCGCCCCAGGTCAGGTAAACGTCGACATGCTTGGCGGCCACGGCGCCGCCCGCACCCGACGAGCCGCCGAAATAGAGCGGCGGATAGGGCTTTTGCTGTGGCGGATAGAGAAGCTTGCCCTTTTCGATCCTGAGATGCTGGTACGTCTCGGTGACCTCCTCGCCAAGCATCAGCTTGCGCCAGATGGACAGGAACTCGTCAGTCACCTCATAGCGTTCATCGTGATCGTGAAAGACGCCGTCTCCCTTGAGTTCGACCGGATCGCCGCCGGCGACGACATTGATCAGGAGCCTTCCACCCGATAGCCGGTCGAGCGTCGACGCCATGCGCGCGGCGAAGGCGGGTTCCGTCAGACCAGGGCGCACAGCGACCAGAAAACGCAGCCGCTGGGTGAGCGGGACCATCGCCGAAGCGATCACCCAGGAATCCTCGCAGGAGCGGCCGGTCGGCAGCAGCACGCCGTAATAGCCGAGCTCGTCGGCGGCCCTCGCGATCTGCGACAGATAGCCGAGCGAAACATGGCGTGCGCCGATTTCGCTACCGAGATACCGGCCGTCGCCGTGAGTCGGCAGGAACCAGAGGACGTCGGTTTTCGCGGCGGGCGCCGGCAGGTCGAGCGTTTCGGTCATGACCTCTCCCAACTTCATTCCGCCGCGTCGAGCGCCCGGCGCGCGACCGAGAGATCGCGATAGCGCGCGCCGACATGAGTCTCCGGCAGGCGCGGCCCTTCGCCGAACAGCTTCTCGCGCAATGTCCCGGGCGCGTAGTCGCGCTTGTAGGCGCCGCGCTTCTGCAGTTCTGGCACGAGATGCGTCACGACGTCGCTGAAGGTCTCATGGGTGACGGCGTAGGCGAGATTGAAGCCGTCGACGTCGGTCTCCTCCACCCACTCTTCGAGCAGATCGGCGACGGTCTGAGGACCGCCGACGAATAGCGGGCCCAGGCCGCCGATGCCAATCCAGTCCGCCAGCTCGCGGACCGTCCACACCTTGCCCGGATCGGCGTTCGAGAACGCCTCGACCGACGACTGCACCGCATTGGTCTCGATATGGCGCAAAGGCTCGTCCGGAGCGTATCGGCCAAAATCGATCCCCATCCAGCCAGAACCGAGCGCCAGCGCGCCGTCGAAGCTGATGTATTGCTTGTAGTCGTCGTATTTGGCCTTCGCTTTGGCGTCGGTCTCGTCGACGATCACGGTCTGCAGGTTGAAGATCAGCACGCTCTTAGGATCGCGCCCCGCCGCGGCGACGCTGTCGCGGATGGCGGCGACGGACTTTCGAAGAACGGCCTTTGACGGCGTGGCGATGAACACGCATTCCGCATGCTCGCCGGCAAAGCGCCGACCGCGCGTCGACGCGCCAGCCTGGTACAGTACGGGGGTACGCTGCGGCGACGGCTCGCTGAGATGGACGCCGGGAACTTTGAAATAGCGCCCCTCATGCGCGATCGCGTGGACCTTCGCGGGATCGGTGAATATCCGCCGCACACGGTCGCGCAGGACCGCATCATCCTCCCAGCTACCCTCCCAGAGCTTGTAGCACACCTCCATATATTCGTCGGCGACGTCGTACCGATCGTCATGCGCGCTCTGACCGCCAAGGCCGATATTCTTCGCCCCACTATCGAGATAGGAGGTGACGATGTTCCAACCCGCCCGTCCTTTGGTCAGATGATCGAGCGTCGAGAGGCGGCGAGCGAAAGTGTAGGGATGCTCGAAGGAAAGGGAGGCGGTAAGTCCAAAGCCGAGATTCTTGGTCACAAGCGCCATCGCAGGCACGAGTTGCAGCGGATCGTTCACAGGAATCTGGGTCGAGTGGCGCAGCGCCGCGTCGAGGTTGCCGCGAAACACGTCATAGACGCCCAGCACGTCGGCGATGAACAGGCCGTCGAACTTGCCGCGCTCCAGGATTTCGGCGAGCTCGACCCAATATTCGAGATCCTTGTACTGCCAGGAACGGTCGCGCGGATGTGCCCATAGACCGGGCGACTGATGCCCGACGCAGTTCATGTCGAAGGCGTTGAACCGGATGTCGCGCGCCATGCGTCGCCTCAGATCGCGCCGTGACGGGGCGGGTTGGCACCGTTCAGCCAATAATTGCCGACCGCGTGGTATTTCCAGCGAATAGGGTCATGGACCGTGTGTGTGCGGGCGTTGCGCCAATGCCGGTCGAGGTTGTGCCTGGCGAGCGTCGCGCTCGACCCGCCGAGTTCGATGAGCTTTGACGCTGTGAGCAGCGCCGCATCGGTCGAAGCGATCTTCGCCTCCGCCACCGCGACGGAGGCGGCCGCTACCGTCTCCGGCGTTGGCTCGGTCGCGGCGCGGTCGACGAACCTTCCGGCGCGGTCGAGCAGCGCGCCCGAGGCGTCGACCCGGATCTTGAGTTCGCCCGCCGCCGCGACCGTATAGGGGTCGTCGCTCGCCCGATCGACGCCCGCATCCTTCCACGGCCGTGCGGAAGTGCGAACGAAGCGAATTGTGTCGGCCAGCGCCGCCTCGGCAATGCCCTGCTCCACTGCAGCATGCATGATCTGCGCGAACGGCCCCATTGAGGTCGGCCGTTCGAACAAAGACTTGAACGACAGGACTGAAAACGGATGGACCTCGACGTTTTCCAAGACTGTCGTGCCCGAGCCGGTGACCCGTTGCCCGAAGCCGGACCAGTCGTCGATGATCGTGATCCCCTTTGTCTCCCGCGGCACGAAGGCGAGGGCGCCGTCATGGTTGTCATCATTGGCGACAACCGCGACCCAATGGGCGAACAGCACGCCGGTCGAATAGAATTTGCGACCATTCAGCCGGTAGAGAGCGCCGTCGCGTGTGAGCCGCGTGGCGTGATCTTGGGCAGTCTTGGTGCCGGTCTCGGAGAGCGCGTTGCCAAGCCGCTCGCCGGCCAGCACGCGGCCGTAGAAGAAACGCTTCTGCTCCTCGCTCCCCTGCAGACGCAGGGCCTCGAGCATGAAGAAGTGGTTCTGCGGAATCTGACCGATCGAGCCGTCGGCGCGCGACAGCGCCGCAACGACTCGAGCGACTGTTCCCGCGCGCACGCCGGCGCCGCCGTAGGCCTTCGGCACGGTAATCGCGAGCAGACCGGCGTCCGAGATCAGCTCCATCTCCTCGTAAGGGAGGATGCGCTCGCGGTCCCGCTCCGCCGCGCCTTCAGCGAGCTTCGCCGCAATCTCCTCGACGACGGCGAGCGCTTCCGCATCGTCCCGAATACGCCGCGCAGGCCGAGCGCGGACGGGAAGCGGACTGAACTCAATAACGTCATCCTCGACGGTCGCACGCGCGGCTGTGGCGGTCATGGGCGGGTCTCACTCTCGACGGACGGGCCGGCTCAGCTCCAGGCGTGGCGCGGCGGCGCGACGCCATTCAGGAGGTGGTTACCCACATGGAAGTATTTCCACCGCACGGGATCGTGCAGCGTGTGGGTGCGCGCGTTACGCCAATGGCGGTCGAAATTGTACCGGCCTAGGGTCGAGCGCGTGCCGCCGAGTTCGTGCAGCTTGTTGGTGGCCAGAATCGCGATCTCGGTTGTCAGCACTTTCGCTTCGGCGACTTTGACCGCGGCTTCGCCGACGGCTTCCTCGGTCGGATTGTCGAGGATCTCGTCGATCGCGAGTCCCGCGCGTTCGAGCAAAGCCTCCGCCGCGTGCAGCTTGACTTCGAGATCGCCGATCTGGGCGATGGTGAACACGTCCTCGTAGCCATGCTCCTGCCGGCTGTCGAGCCAGGGCCGGACGTGATTGCGCACGAAGCGGATTGTCTCTTCGATCGCGCCGCGGGCGATGCCGGCGTCGACCGCCGCCTGGATGATCTGCGACACCGAGCCGTTGGAGGATGGCCGTTCCCCGCCGAGATAGGCAGGGATCACCGCCTCGGGGCCGACGCGGACGTGGTCGATCAAGACGTTGCCGCTCGCCGTCGTCCTCTGGCCAAAGCTCGACCAATCGTCAATGATCGTGAGCCCCGGCGCGTCGCGCGGTGCGATGGCGAGATGGACGTTTCCATTCTCGTCGACCGCGCCGATATGGATGAAATGCGCGAACAGGGCGCCGGTGGCGTAGAACTTTTCGCCGTTGACGACAAACGAGTCGCCGAGGCGACGCACGGTTGTCTCGAAGGCGCCGACGTGGCGGCTGTTCGCCTCGGAGAAGGCGTTACCGAGCCGATAGCCCTGAAGCACGCGAGCGAACCAGAGCCGCTTCTGCTCTTCGCTCGCGGTCACCCTAATCGCGTCCACAGCCGCCAGGTGATTCTGCGGCAATTGACCCAGGTTCGGATCGGCGGCCGAAATGATGGCGATGACCTCGGCGAGCGTGGCGAAAGAGACCCCAGCCCCGCCATAAGCCTTTGGCACGGTGATCGCCCAAAGGCCCGAGCCGGAAAAGCGATCGAGCTCCTTCGCCGGCAGGCGGCGCTCGCGGTCGCGCTCCGCAGCCTCCTCGGCGAATTCGGCGGCGAGCTGACGCGCGACGGTCAGCGCCTCCTCATCCGATCGGATGCGGTCGGCGTTCGGCGTGAGGTTGAAGCGTGGGGCCTTCTTTGAGACCGCTTTAGGCCGGGAAACACTGCGGTTCATGACGGTTGCTCCAGAGCACTAGGTCACGCCAGGCCGAGGGCGCGATAGCGTCCGTGGCCATAGATCAACGCCTGGTCGCCGCCCCCGACATGGACCCGCTGCACCGCGCCGATGATGATCCCATGGCTGTGGCGTACGATGATCTCCTCGACGGCGCAGTCGATCACCGCGAGCGCGTCCTCGAGACCCCACGCGCCCGTCGCGAATTGGCGCCAGCGTGCGCCCTCGTAGCGGGCTGAGCCCTTTACGCCACCGCGCCCGGCGAACCGATCCGCAACATGCTGATGACGCCCGTCGAGAATGTTGACGCAATAGTGGCTCTCGCGCTGGATCACCGGCCACGCCGACGCATTGCGATTGACACAGACCAGCATGGTCGGCGGGTCGAGCGAAAGCGAGATGGCCGAGGTCACGGTGAGGCCGGTTCTCGTCTCTCCGGAACCGGCGGTGATCACGCTCACCCCGCCGACGAGATGGCGCATCGCCTCTTTGAACGTGGCAAGCTCCTTGGGCTTGGCCGGCATTGGTCGAATCGTAATCGTCATTGCGCGACCCTCGCCCGTTCCGAGGCGAGCAGGCTCGACGAGAGCAGGATCACGCCGAGCCAAAACAGGCTCGCCCAATAGGCGATCAGGAGGCGCGGATGGGAGCCAAGACAGAGCGCCTTGGCGAGCGAGCAGATGTCGGAGTTCTGCACCAGACAGCTTCCCGCCTCGCGCCACGACAAGTAGCCGTAGCGGACCACTTCGCCGAAGGTGATCCACCACCAGCCGATCGCGCCGAGAAGCGTCGCGGTCCCCAAGCCGAGGAGGACAGGAGTCAGCCGCCTCATGTGGCAAGCCCGAGCGTCGCCAGAATCTGGCGCCTCAGCGCCACCAGCTCAGGATCGTCGCGATGGCGGGGATAGGGCCGCTCGACCGCGAACTCGGCCTTGATGCGCCCCGGCCGCTCTGTGAGCACGATAACCCGGGAAGCAAGCAGCACCGCCTCTTCGACATCGTGCGTCACCAGAATGGCGGTGAATTCCGCCTTGCGCCAAAGGGCGACGAGTTCCCCCTGCAGTGTCAGCCGCGTCAGCGAGTCGAGCTTGCCGAGCGGCTCGTCCAGCAGCAGCAACGCCGGATCGTTGACGAGCGCCCGCGCGAGCGCCGCGCGCTGGGCCATGCCGCCGGAGAGCTGATGCGGATAGGCGTTGGTGAAGTCGCGTAGACCGACGAGATCGAGCGCCGAATCGATCCGCCCGCGCTCCTGCCTGAGCACGCCACGCGCGTCGAGCCCCGTCGCAACATTGCTCCAGACGGTTGCCCAGGGGAACAATGTCGGATCCTGGAAGACCAGAATTCGTGACGGATCGGGCCTGTCGATCGGCGATCCTTCCGCGAGGATCGAGCCGGCGGAGGGCTGCTCGAGTCCGGAGACCAGCCGCAGAAGCGTGGACTTCCCGCATCCCGATGGGCCAAGCAACGCGACGAAGTCCCCGGCGGCGACGGAAAGGTCGATCGACTCGAGCACCGGCAGGCGCGAGCCGTCGAGGTCGAACGCGTGACTCACGCCGCGAATGTCGACGCCGACATTCCGGATGGCTGGTGGCGCGGCCCGCAGCGCTGTCGCGGAGGCCGCCATCAGATGAATCCCTTCTGCCAGTCGAGAAGATAGTCGCGGGCGACGAACAGGAGTTTCACCAGGCCGGCGCAGATCAGCGACATGATCACCAGAGTCGCGTAGACATTGGCGTAACCGGAATAGGCGGTCTGGAACTGGATGTACCAGCCGAGCCCGAATTTGGCCCCGAGCATTTCCGCCACGACCAGGACCGCGAATGAATAGTAAAGCCCCATGAACAGGCCGACGAAGACATGGGGCAGCGACGCGGGCACGGCGATCTTCGAAACCAGGTACCATTCGCTCGCGCCGAGATTGCGCCCGACGTCGTAATAGGAGCGATTGACCGAGCTGACGCCGGAGGAGGTGAGAATCATCACCGGAATCCCCGACGCCAGCGCCACGATGAAAACGCTCGCGGCGAATGTGGTCGGAAAGAAATAGAATGTGACGGGAATCCAGGCGGTGGCCGGCACCGGACCGATCAGCTTCAAGATCGGCATGCCCCAGTAGCTGAACCGCTTCGACCAGCCCAGCGCCACCCCGAGCGCGTAGCCAACGGTCACGCCGCAGAAGAACCCGAGGCTCCACAGGCGCAAGGTATATCCGATGCAGATGAGAAGCCGCGGCGCCTCGGTGACATAGACGTTCAGCAGTCCGTTTGGCGGCGAAAAGAAGGGCTTCGGCAGCCAGCCGAACTTCGCCGTCGTCAGCTCCCAGAGCGCAAACCAGACGCCGATCGCGATCAGCCAGGGGCCATAGTGAATGAGCCCCTGGCCAAACCGGCTGAGGTGCGGCGCGCCGAATGCGAGCACCAGAAGCACGGCCGCGCCGCCGGCCATGATCCCGGCGAAGAGGTCGACGCTGCCCCACGGAACGACGTCCGGCAAGCCGAGGGTGACCAGCGCGGCCGCGGCCCAAGCCGCAGCCGCAACAGCGCCATGGGTCCAAATGGCCTGGTGAGGGCCGCGCAGCGACGTGGGAGTGCTCGCTGCGCGGCCCTCCAGGGCCTCAATCGCATTGCTCATCGATGAAGAGCTCAGGCGAGGAGGTTGACCGTGACCCGTTCGGCGAAGGCCTTCGGATCGGTCGACGGCTCGAGGACCTTGACCAGTTTCAGGTCCTCGGCGGTGATCCGGATCTGATCGACGAGCGCCTGACCGATTGGGTGATTGTGGTAGACGAGCTTGCCGAGAATTTCCGTCAGGTCCTGTTCGGTCAGGCCAGCCGGCTTCAGAGTTTCGAAATACCACTTGGCGACTTCGTCGGGGTGGTTCGCAGTATAGTCATGAACCTCGATATTGGCCTCCGCCAGTCTGCGCAGTGCATCCTTGTTGGCCGCGAGGAACGGACCGTTGGCGCCGAGCACGCAGCAGGTATGGTTCTCGTAGACGCCGGTCTGCGTGTCGGCGATTTTCGTGAACCCGAACTGCTTCTCGATCGAATAGGCCCACGGGTCGAGATGGGCGGCGAGGTCGGCGTCACCGCGATTGACCGTTTCCCCGACCAGATCGAACGGAACCGCCTTCCACGTCACATCCGTCTCCGGATCGATGCCGGCCTTGGCCAGCGTGACCTGGAACGCGACCTGCGGCGGCGCGCCGATGCCGTAGGTGGCGATCGTCTTGCCCTTGACCCCGGCGAGATCCTTCACGCCAGACTTCTCGGAAGCCAGCAGGCGCTGGCAGCCGCCATGCGAGCCGACGAACAGCTTGACGTCGAAACCCTGCTCGAGCGGCTTCAGCCAGTCGCCGATGAGGCCCGCTCCGGCGTCGGCCTTGCTGGTCGCCAGCGCCTGAATCAGCGTCTGACCGCTGGCGCCCTGGAAGAACAGTTCGACGTCGAGATTGTGTTTCGCGTAGATGCCCCTGGCGACGCCGAAGCCGAGGGGAGAATGGCAAGCGGCGACTTCCGTCCAGGCGAGCCGGATCTTCGGCGCAGGCGCCGCGATCGCCGGCGAGAAGACCTGGCGCCCAAGCACGCCGCCTGCCGCGGCTACGCCGACGGCGCCGGCGGTCTTGAGGAGGGCCCGGCGAGACGGCCGGCCAGCGCTTGATATGTCATTGGTCATGGATGAGCTCCTTGATGCCTAGATTTGATGTTTCGCGCGTCACGCAGCCTTGCGCGCCGGTTGATTGACCGAGGCGCCACCCGCTGCGTCGAGCGCCTGCGACACATCCTCGAGAATGTCGTCAGGATGTTCGATTCCGACCGAAAGCCGCACGTAGCCAGGCGTGACGCCTGCCGCGAGTTGCTCGCTTGCCGTCAATTGCTGGTGCGTGGTTGAGGCCGGATGGATCGCGAGCGAGCGTGCATCGCCGATGTTCGCCACATGATAGAGAAGCTTGAGCGAATCGATGAACTTGCGTCCCGCTTCGACCCCGCCCTTGAGCTCGAAACCGACGAGGCCACCGTAGCCGCCCTTGAGGTATGCGTCGGCGCGCCGGCGCGCCTCGCCCGTCTGCAGCCCGGGGAAGATGACGTGCGAGACGTCGGCGCGACCTTTTAGGAAGTTTGCGACCGCGATCGCGTTCTCATTGTGCTGACGCAACCTGAGCGGCAGCGTCTCGAGCCCCTGAATGAGCTGGAACGCATTGAACGGCGAGAGCGCCGCGCCAATGTCGCGCAAGAGCTTGACGCGGGCGCGCAGGGCGTAGGCGATCGGCCCGAGCGGCTTCGCGGCTTCGATCCAGATCGCGCCGTGATAGGCGTCGTCAGGCTCGCTCAGCAGCGGGAAGCGCTGGGCGTGCTCTTCCCACGGGAAGTTGCCGCCGTCGACGATCAGGCCACCGATCGACGTGCCGTGCCCGCCGATATATTTGGTCGCTGAATAGACGACGACCGCCGCGCCGTGCTCGAATGGTCGGGCTATCAGGGGGGTCGCCGTGTTGTCGGCGATCAGCGGCACGCCAAGCGAGCGGCCGATGTCGGCGACTTCCCTGATCGGGAAAACATTCAGTTTGGGATTGGGAAGGATTTCCGCGTAGTAGGCGCGCGTCTTGGCGTCGGTTGCGCGGCGGAACGCCTCCGGGTCGCTCGGATCGACGAAACGGGTCTCGATGCCGAATTGCTTCAGCGTCTGCGCGAACAGCGTCCAGGTGCCCCCATAGAGATCGGTCGAAGAGACGATATTGTCGCCGGACTGGGCGAGGTTCAGGATCGAATAGGCCGAAGCCGCCTGGCCGGAGGAGACCGCGAGCGCCGCGGCGCCACCTTCGAGGGCGGCGATTCGAGTCTCGAGCGCGTCCCAGGTCGGGTTCTGCACCCGCGTGTAGATGTTGCCGAGCTCCTCAAGCGCGAACAACCGCGAGGCGTGTCCCGTGTCCTGAAACTGGTAGGAGGTTGTCTGATAGATCGGCACCGCAACCGCGCCGCTGACCGGATCGGCGCGATAGGCGCCGCCGTGCAGGGCCAGGGTCTCAAACCGCCTTTTTTCGCTTGCCATGACGTTTTCCTTGAGTTTGCGCCGGAGCAATCGCGCTCAATAGGCGGAGGCCTGCTCCAGCTTTGCCGAAGCAGAATCGATAAGATCAGGGTGATGGCGTCGGGCGACGTCGGGGTGCGAGCGCAGCCGGCTCTTGAGATAGTTGCGTCCAACCTCCCGGAAGAGTGGGTTTTGCGGATCCTGCGTCACGCCGCGCGCCTGCGCCGCCAAATGCGGCGGCAACGACAGCAGAGGCACGCTGGCGTCGAGGCGCGCCCCAAGGAAGAAGGCGACCGACAGCCGGTCAGTCCCGGGCGGCGGCGAGACCACCCGATGGACGTTGGCGCGCAGATAGCCGTTGGAGGCCATTTCCAGAATCTCGCCGATGTTGACGACGAAAGTCCCCGCGACCGGCGGCGCATCGATCCAGCCGCGCTCGCCTTGGACCTGCAGTCCGCCCTGCGTCTCCTGCAGCAGGATGGTCACGAACCCGGAATCCTTGTGGGCGCCGACCCCTTGATCGCCTTGCTCCGCGGCGCGGCCGGGATAGCGAATGATCTTGACGAGCTGGTTCGGCGCCGGAGTGTAGATCGGTTCGAAGACGTTTTCGGGCTGCTCGAGCGCGGCGGCGAACGCGCGCAGGACCCGGATGGCGAGCGCCGTGGCGCGCTCCTGATAGGCGAGCAGCGTCGGCTTGAGCTCCGGAAGCGCCGCCGGCCATTGGTTCGGCCCCTGCAGGCGCGTCCACGGCGGCGCCGAACGGTCGAAGGGCAGCGCGTCCCGCTCCGGGCCGATGTCGACCTGCTCGCGCCAGTCCGGTTTGCCGCGTGTGTGCTCGAAACCGGCGCGGTTGTAGCCGCGGAAATGCGGCGAGTTCACCATCTCGATGGCGAGCTTGTCCTGCTCGGGCAGCGCAAAGAAGCGGCGCGAGATGCTCAGCGCGTCCTGAATGAGCTTGTCGTCGAGCCCGTGGCCGATCAAATAGAAGAAGCCGACGCCGCCGGCCGCAGAGCGCAGTTCGCTCAGGAATGCGGCGCGCTCGGGGCCGCCCGCGTCGGAGCGGCGCAGGTCGAGGGTCGGAAGGACTTCGGACTGGCCGACCGCGGACATCAGGGCTCCGACAGGTGCAACCGCGCACGCGCGCAGGCAACGAGGCCGGCATGGAATCACCTCCTTGCACTAATGTCAACCGATTCGATAGACTAAGTGTAATTACTGACGAAGAGGTGCTGCAAGCGAACGTGTCTAGGTCCGGCCGAGACTTGTGGCGTCGTCGCTGGGACCGGGTCCGGCAGGCCGCGAGGCGGCCACGCGCCAATCAACGAGAGAGAGCACGCTATGGCTTCGAGACAATTGCATCTGGGCGCGTTCATGCGGCCGGTCAGCATCCATACGGCCTGGTGGCGCTACCCGACCGCCTATCCCGACGCCAACTTCAACTTCCAGCATCTCAAGCATTTCGCCCAGACGCTGGAGCGGGGAAAGTTCGACGCCTTCTTCATGGCCGACCATCTCGCCTTGCTCAACATGCCGATTCAGGCCTTGAAACGCAGCGCGACGGTGACGTCGTTCGAGCCCTTAACGCTCCTGTCCGCGCTCGCCGTCACCACCGAGCGCATCGGCCTCGTCGCGACGGCTTCGACGACCTTCGATTCGCCCTATCACATTGCCCGCCGCTTCGCTTCGCTCGATCACATCAGCGGCGGGCGCGCCGGCTGGAACATCGTCACCACCTCCAACCCAGACGCTGCGCTCAATTTCGGCCTGGACGACCACATGGAGCACGACGAGCGCTATCGGCGCGCGCGCGAGTTCTATGACGTCGTGACCGGGCTCTGGGACAGTTTCGCCGAGGACGCCTTCGTTCGCGACGTCGAGGCGGGGATCTATTTCAACCCCGAGCGCATGCACGTGCTCGATCACAAGGGCGAATATCTCAAGGTGCGCGGTCCGCTCAATATCGCGCGCCCGATTCAGGGCTGGCCGGTCATCGTCCAGGCCGGCGCCTCCGAGGCTGGCCGTCAGCTTGCGGCTGAGACCGCCGAGGTCATCTTCGCCAGCGGCAATTCTCTGCCCGAGGCGCAGCGGTTCTACGCCGATGTGAAGGGCCGGCTGAAAAAGGCGGGCCGCTCGCCCGACCATTTGAAGATCCTGCCCGGCGTGCTGGTCGTCGTCGGCGATACGGTCGGGGAGGCGAAGCGAAAGCGGGCGTTGCTCGACAGTCTCGTCCATCCCGACAGCGGCGTCGCGTCGCTGTCGATCGCGCTCGGGTGCGACGCGTCCGGCTTTGAACTCGATGGGCCCCTGCCCGAAATCCCGGAGACCAACGCCAGCAAGAGCGGGCGCGAGCGATTTGTTTCGTTAGCGAGGCGCGACAACCTGACGGTCCGGCAGCTTGCTCAGATTGCTGGCAGTTTCGGCGGTCTTTCGTTTGTCGGAACGGCGGCGACGATTGCCGATCAGATGGGGGAATGGCTGCTTGCCGACGGCTGCGACGGGTTCAACGTGATGTTCCCTTATGTGCCCGGCGGCCTCGACGATTTCGTCGACCAGGTCGTCCCGGAACTGCAGCGGCGAGGCTTGTTCCGCCGCGAATATGAAGGCAAGACTCTGCGAGAAAATCTCGGTCTGCCGCGGCCCGAAAACCGCTTCTTCGTCTGAGCGCGTCGAACGCGGTCGGTCGATGGCGCGCTTGATCGGCGCTCGGTGAACGAACAGAATTCAAGAGGTGTCAATGATTGCTCGCGCCGGACGAAGGAGGCTGGGCTTCTTTACCAGGCTTCTCGACGAGGCCGGTCCAGCGGAGCGCTATCGCCTGGCGACCGAGCAGATCGTTCGCGCCGAGGAGGTTGGCTTCGATTCCGCGTGGGTCGCTCAGCATCATTTTCGCGCTGAGGAAGGCGGTCTCCCCGCGCCGTTTGTGTTTCTGGCGCAAGTGGCAGGCCGCACGTCAAGAATCCGGCTCGGCACCGGCATCGTTACTCTCCCGCTCGAAAATCCGGTCCGGGTCGCGGAGGACGCGTCCGTGCTGGACCTGCTTTCTGGCGGGCGACTTGAATTGGGCGTCGGCTCCGGCGGCACTCCGTCGTCGTTCGTCGCTTTCGGCCTCGACAGCGCACAGCGCGGGTCAGTGTTCGACCGGCATCTCGCGACCGTTCGCGATGCGCTGGCGGGGAAACGTCTCGGCAGCGAAGACACCCTCTACCCGCCGGCGCCGCAACTCGTCGATCGGATGTGGCAGGCGACCTTCTCGGTCGGCGGGGGCATACGCGCCGGCAAGGCCGGCGACGGCCTCATGCTCTCTCGCACGCAGCCACGAACCAGGGAGGCTCCTCACGCTTCGCTCGCCGATCTCCAGCACCCGATCATCGACGCCTATCTCGCCGCGCTGCCCCCCGATCGCGAGCCACGCATCCTTGGCTCGCGCACGCTTTTCGTCGCCGACAACCGAGACGAGGCCCTGGCTTTCGCAGATATCGGACTGCGCCGCATCGTCGACCACTTTGTTAGCGCAGGACACATCGTGTCGGGACGGTCGCTCGAGGAGCTCATCGCCACATTTGACGTGCACATTGGGACGCCCGACGACGTGATCGCCTCGCTGCGGTCAGACAGCACGCTCGAACGGGTGACCGATCTCGTATTTCAGGTCCATTCGGTGGACCCGCCTCATCCTTATACCCTCCGTTCGCTCGAACTGATCGCGAAAGAGGTCGCGCCCGCCCTCGGTTGGGAGCGCCAAAACGTGGGGCGAACAAGCCGCATCTCGCTTGCCCACTGATGACAGAGCGATCAATGCCGAGAGGGGAGAGATCATGAGCGGGACCGAAGTAGACGTTATCGACACCCTGGCCGGCATAGAGAAGGGCTCACGCCTCGACCGCGTGCGCGCCGAGCGTCAGCAGGCGCGAGACAATGCGCAGAAAAGCTATGAGGCGCTCTTCGCGCCTATCTTTCCGAGTGGCGTGACGGCGGAAGAACGATACGCGGTCGCCGCCTTTGTCGCCGGCTTGCACCGCGACGAACGAATCCTTGCTTTCTACATGGACGGGCTCGGGGCGCAGAACCCAAGTCGAGACGTGGTCGAAGCGATAGTGGCGGAAATCTCGCACGGCGCCGCCGACGGCCCTTATGGGCGCTATCCGCCCGGCCCGTTGTCGGTCGAAGACAAAGTCGGGCCAGTCCACAGGATTTGCGAGCCGAATCGAGGAACCCTCGGCGCCCGTCTCTCGGCCGCGCTCGAACATGCCCATCTGCTGATCTTTCATCCCCGTGACGCGAGTCCCGCAGCGCTGCAACGCTTACTCGACGCCGGCTGGTCGACGACGGATATCGTCACGTTGTCGCAACTGGTCGCTTTTTTGTCGTTCCAGATCCGCGTTGTCGCTGGGCTGCGCGTCCTGGCCGCGTCCGCGCGTCAATTCTGAGCGGGAGGACCGAAATGAGTGAAACGACCATCGCGAGCTCGCAAAACGACCGTCCCCTCGCCTTTACTCAGGACGAGATTGGCTGGGCGCCATGGCTTACGCCTCTGTCGGAGGACCATCTGACCGAGCGCCACTGGGCCGGACTGGTCGACGCGTCGCGAGCGAAATCACCGTATTTCATGCTGCTGGCGCGCGATCCCGAGATCCTCGAGGCGCGCACGAAGACGGACAGGGATATCTTCTACAATCTCGCGGGCGGCCTGCCGCGCGCGGAGCGCGAACTGTCGGCCGCAGCCGCCTCCCGCAAAAATGGGTGCATCTTCTGCGCTTCGGTCCATGCCCGCTTCGCGTCGACCTATTCGAAGCGCCGCCAGGACATCCAGCGTCTGCTCGACGAGAGCGTCTCGGTCGACATCGACGAACGCTGGAACGCCGTCATCGCCGCATCGGTGGCGCTCGTCAGGACGCCTGCTGCGTTCGACGTCCGCGATGTCGAACGCCTGCGCGTTTCCGGACTCGACGATCTCGGTATCGTCGACCTTATCTACAGCGCCGCCTTCTTCAGTTGGGCGAATCGTCTGATGCTCTCGCTCGGGGAGCCAACCCCCGCGGCAAAAAGCTGAAAGCGCAGGCCAGGATATTCGCGGCGCGCAAATGCTTCAGGCCGCGATCGCGCCCCCCAGATAGGCGTCCCGTATGCGCGGGTCGCTGCGCAGAACTTCGGCCGGGCCCTGAAGAACGATCCGGCCGCCCTGAAGAACGTAGCCTGAGTGGGCGACCTGCAAAGCAAGATTGGCGTTCTGCTCCACCATGAAGACGGTCACGCCCTGGCGATTGATTTTGGCAATCAGTTCGAGCACGCGATCGACATAGAGCGGCGACAGTCCCATGGTCGGTTCGTCCATGCAGATCAGGCGCGGACGCCCCATCAACGCTCTCGCCATCGCAACCATCTGCTGCTCGCCGCCGGAGAGCACGCCCGCGCGCTGACTGACCCGTTCGGCGACCCGAGGAAAAAGGGTCAGCATCCGCTCCAGATCCTCCGCGACCGCCTTGCGGTCAGCACGGGCGTAGGCCCCCATCAGCAGATTTTCGCGCACGCTCATCAGCGGGAAGATGCGGCGCGCCTCGGGAACCGAACCGATCCCGGCCCGAATTACGCTGTGTGTCGGCAGGCCGTCGATCCGCGCGCCGTCGAAACTGACCGTTCCCGAACGCGGCCTGAGCAACCCGAGGATGACCTTCATCGTGGTCGATTTCCCGCTCGCGTTGCCGCCGAGCAGCGAAACGATTTTCCCGTGTCCGACCTCGAGGGAAAGGTCGAAATGGACTTGAACGGCGCCGTAGAAGGTGTTGATGCGGTCGAGGCGCAGGAGCGAGTTCACGGCGCCACCGTCTCGGCCGAACGCGACGCGGCGCCGACGCCGCTATGGCCCAGATAGGCTTCGATGACGGCAGGGTCGTTCCGCACGGTCTCAGGCCGCCCTTCGGCGATTTTCGCGCCGTCGTCGAGCACGTAGACCCGATCGGAGAGTTGCATCACGAGTTCGAGCTTGTGTTCAATCAACAGGATCGTGACGCCCCGCGCCTTGAGCGTCGCGATGAGCGCCTGCATCTCCACGGTTTCGGTCGGATTCATGCCGGCGGTCGGCTCGTCGAGCAGCAACATTCGCGGCTTCAGCGCGAGGGCGCGAGCGATCTCCAGGCGGCGGCGATTGGCGTAAGAGAGGCTGTAGGCGGGATGATCAAGCCGCGGGATGAGCCGGTCGCCAAAAAGGCCCAGGATCTCGCGCGCTTCGGCTTTGAGCGCCTCTTCCTCGCTCCTCACCGCTTGGGGACGAACGAGCGCCAGCGTGAGCTCAGCGAGCGGGCCGATGAGCGGCCACCGCGGCCGCACTGCACGAAGCCGGGTGTGGGCGCCGAGAAGCACATTGTCCTCGACGCTGAGATTGGCGAACACCCGGCCATGCTGAAAGGTGCGCGCGAGACCGCGCGCGGCGATCGCTTCCGGAGGGAGCCTTTGAAGCGGCTGGGCCGCGAACAGGATTTCGCCTTCATCCGGCCGGTCGAGGCCGCTGATCATGTTGAACGTCGTCGTTTTGCCGGCGCCATTGGGGCCAATGAGACTGACGAGCTCGCCTTCGCCGACGACGAGGTCGAGCGCCTTGACGGCGGTCACCCCGCCGAAACGGCGCGACAGTCCGCGAATTTCCATCAGCGGCGTCATGCCTAGTCCGTGCCCAGAAGCCCCTGTGGCCTGAAACGGATCAGGGCCAGCAGAACCACCCCATAGATGAGAATACGATATTCCGCGGCGATGCGGAAAAGCTCCGGCAGGCCGACCAGCGCAACCGCGCCGACGATCGCGCCGAGAACGTTGCCCATGCCGCCGAGGATAACCATCGTGAGCGCGAGCAGCGAGAGCTGCGAATTGAAGGTCTGGTCGTTGAGGTA
>Ga0181526_10000980_pt1 | contig 28477 bp, 24 predicted proteins | sample PEATcosm2014_Bin_35_FD_119750 | JGI IMG/M metagenome (GOLD analysis project Ga0181526, IMG submission 119750) | Peatland microbial communities from MTU Mesocosm Facility, Houghton, MI, USA - PEATcosm2014_Bin06_30_metaG | ecosystem: Environmental > Terrestrial > Soil > Wetlands > Peat | place...
TGAAGATCGCCGCGTAACCCGTCGACGTGCACGACCCAGGAGAAGTACCGCGAGGGCGTGAAGCGGTCGAGGCGGCGCTGCATCAAAACGGCATTGGTGCACAAGTAGACGTAGATCTTGCGCCGCAAGATTACAGCTGTGACGGCAGTGGACTTCAGCTACGCGCGCGATCTGGGCTGCACGATTCGTCAGGTTGCGCGCGCCGAAGAGCGGGATGGCAATGTGGCCGCCACTGTGGGGCCTATGCTCGTGGATTTGCATTCGCCGTTAGCTTGGTCGCGCAATACGGAAAACATGGTGATTCTCACTGGCCGCTACGGCGGGGATGTAGTTTTCTCGGGCCATGGTGCCGGAGGTCATCCCACCGCCGTTGCTGTCGTCAGCGACCTGGTTGCTCTGGCGCACGGCTCGCGAAGAGTGGAAGTTCCTTCTGTTCCCGCGAAGATAGGGGCGGAATTTGAAGTTCCACATTACATTCGCTTCCTTGTGGTCGACAGGCCCGGAATCGTCGCAGAGATTACTGGAACGCTGGCGAAGGAGCGAATCAATATTCGGGCCATCGTTCAGAAGGCCGGATATCCGGCACACGCACTCCCATTCGTGGTAACAGTGGAGCCGTGTAAGTCTTCGGCGCTGAAGCGAGCCCTGACAAGCATCGGGAAGATGGATTGTCTGCTCGAGGAACCGTTGGATTTACAGATGCTGGAATGATCCAGTGGACAGTGGGCGGGATTAGTGATCAGCGATTAGAACAACTGGTCGGGGGCGAAGGGTGATTGATACGGTTTATCGATGTGAGATTTGCGGTTTGGAGAGCGAGCACCCGAGGGGATGGATCGTGATCCATTGCAGTGACGCGCATCTGACGGTTTTCAAATGGACGAAAGAAGCCGCAGACGCTCCCCACGCGCGCCACTACTGCGGTGAGGCGCATGCACAGGTTTACATCAGCAGGTGGTTTCAGTCGTACTGCGGATGACGACTCGGATCACGAGCCGGCCTTCGCAGATGCAGGTCCTGTTGATTCGCGCACGACCAACTCCGGGGCCACGACTATTTCCGCGGGATATTCCTTCTCGCGGTTGGCGATGCGATCGAGAAGTACCTCAGCGCCACGCTTCCCCATCTCAAACAAAGGTTGACGCACTGTCGTAAGGGATGGCGTGGAATAGGCCGCGGATAGGATGTCGTCAAATCCAACCACAGAAACATCGCTCGGAACGGAGAGCCCCGCATCGCGCAACGCGCGGATGGCCCCAATGGCAGCGATGTCGTTGAAACAGAAGATTGCGGTGAAGTCACGGGATTTCTCGAGCAAAGCCTGCATCGGTTTGTAGCCGATCTCCGGGGCCATCGGGTGATAGCCGGTTTTCATGGACCAGCCCGCGGCATCAATGCGGATTACGTGTGCAGGATCGATGCGAAGACCCATCTCGCGCGCAACGGTCTGAATGCTTTCCCAGCGGAATTCGGAATCCGGAATAGCGCGCGGACCGCGCATAAAAGCAATATCGCGATGGCCGAGTTCGTAGAGGTGAATCAGGGCCTTTTCGACCGCGCTGTGATGATCGAGGACAATATTGGTCACGTTTTGAAGCGGGATGTGCGCTGAAATAGCCACTACGGGCACCGGCACGTCAATATTGTCGGCTTGGGTATTTAACAGCAAAAAGCCATCAACGGCGCGCTCCACCAGCATGCGCGGATACTGCTCGATGAGTTCCCGCTTCCAGTCATGGCAGGCCGTGAAGAAGAAATAGTGAGCGTGGGACAGTTCCTCGACTACGCCGCTCATGACGCGCGTGAAATACCCCTCGCTCAGGTCTGGGGCAAGAACACCGACGCTCATGGAACGGCTTTGGCGGAGCGAACGGGCGAAGTAGTTGGGGCGGTAATTGAGACGTTCGGCCGCTTCAATAACGCGAGTCCGGGTTTCCAGTGGAATTGACTTTGCCGATGGTGAGTTGTTGAGAACGAGAGAGACGGTGGTCTGCGAGAGCTCCAGATGCTCGGCTAGCATTCTCAGGTTGACGTGCCCTGGCGGCGTCGAAGTCCTACCCTTTGCCATGTTGGAGTTGTAACACGTTTTTAAGGAAGCGGGAACTGGTTCGAGCAGTCAAATAATTCGATTTGCCATGGGGGATCAGGGCAAGCTGCTTTAAGGAGAGAGTGCCGCACACTCGCCGAGGCTTCTTTTCAAATCACTGTGCGTGGATTCGATTCACTCCCGGTGCGAGCGGCCACGTGTGGTCGTGGTACACAAAAGTTCCTGCCAGTCGGCCGGGCAAGGTGATGGTGGCGTCGAGGCCAGATCCATCACGCCGGTATTCCAGGGTGATCGCCCCGTCGGGATGAGGGAAGCTTGCGGTAAGCGAATCGAGACTGGCCAAATGCGGAGCGATGCGCACGGAGGCAAACCCAGGACTCGCTGGCTGTACTCCTGCGACCAGAGTCAGCATGTCGTAGACGGGATGCGCCGACCAGGCGTGGGAGTCGGAGCGGGTATCTCCGGGTACTTCAGGCCACGTGGAGAAGTGCAGCGGCAGGAGCTTGCGCCAGGGATCGAGCGATTCGAGGTATTTATCGGCCAGACCCGCGTGATCGAGTGCGCGAGCGAGGTAAAAGCGGAAGTAGTACGAAGCGCTCATTACGCCACTGGGTGTGGTCCCGGGCTCGATGGCGAGGATCTTGCGAAGCACCGCCTGCTGGCGTTCTTTGGGGATGACATCATAGAGAACGCCCAGTATATTGGCCTGCTGGCTGAAGATTTTGCGATCGGGATTGTCTGCGAGCAGGCCGCGGTCCGCACTCCAGCACTTGTCATAGATGCCGGAGCGGACGTGGGTAGCGCGCGTGTGGTCGCGGTCGGCAGCGTTGGGATCGCCAAGGTTCTTCTCGAGTGCCGCTGCGTCGTCGACAGCGCCGAGATACTCGAGCGTGGTCATGCAGGATTCGCCGTGCACGTCATAGGTTGGCGTTTCCTCCTTTTCCTGGACCCAATCAATAAAGCTCCACCAGGGCACTTTGCGCAGCAGGCCGTCGGGCTGTTCGTGGTGCCCGAACCAACCGAGAACGCCACGGATGCCCGGAAGCGCAGAACGGACCGGTTCGGGGTCGGGCCGATACATCCACCAGTCGTGCAGCATGCCGATCCAGAGAAGCGAAAACGTAGGGATGGTCTGCGGCAGTGAACTTGGATAGCGGCTGCGGGTGAGTCCTTCCGGAATGCGCGAGTCATTGAATGCGTCAAGGGCTTGATGCGCGAGTCGGTCGTCGCCGGCGACAGTGTAGGAGATGAGCGCCTGTATGCGGGTGTCGCCGATGTATTGGAGCTGTTCGTAGTAGGGAGTGTCCATGTAGGTTTCGTGGGCGTCGAGGCGCGCCGTGCGCCAACTGATTTCCCAGATCTTGTCGAGATCGGCATCGCCGGACTTGAAGGTAGCGCGCTCTTCGAAAGGATAGGCAGTGAACTGGGCGGTTAGAGAGTCGAGGGTAAGCGGAGCCACGCCGGTAGTAATGTCGATGCCGAGATAGCGCCAGGTGCGCCACCAGAGCGGCTCAAAGGTGCGATGTGCGCCTCCGTCAGGCAGAAAACCGTCAGTGAGGCCCAGAGCCGAACGATCGCCCACGGCGTCGCGGTCGCCTTTTTGTTGGTTCTTATCGTACAAAGCTTCCGCATAGGTGAGTCGGATGCGGGCACCTTTTCCGCCCGAGACGGTGAGCTGCGGGTAGGCGGTAGTGAGCGTCTTGCGATCGAGCATGAGATGGAGTTCGCTTTTGGCGGGTACAGTGATCGGCGTGCTTGGGAATCCTTCGAGGTCGGGAAGATTGGTGCGGACGACTTCACCCGCGCTGGTGTCCGAATATTCCATGTGCGGAAGTGTGTCCGGTAGGAGACCCCATGGATTGTCGCCTGTTACCTCGGCAGAGTGCGCTTTGTTGACGCCGGCGTAGATGCTGTCGCGCATGGGAGAGGCGGCGGGGACCCAAGCTGGGCTGGAGGCGTTCGGGATGTTCCAATTCCAGTCGTAGAGCGCGGCGTCGATCTCTTCACCTGGACCCGCCGCCATGTAGGCCTGCAGAGTCACGGAGCTTCGATCCAGTGAACGGTGACCCTGCTCCTCCTCGACGAGCCAGTCATCGGGCGTGCTGATGGAATTGGCGCCGGTGGCCTCGGATTCAAGCAGGAAAGCTGTGCGGTCGCTTATTTGGGCGATGGGGGCCAAGACACCGAAGTTCCAGACAGTCGCTGTGATGAGGTTTTGGCCAGTATGGAGGAAAGGCGCGAGGTCGAACAATTCATAGCGCCAGTGTGTGAGGTCACCGCGGGCTGGGCCGTCACCGACTCGATGGCCATTAACGAAAAGGATGAAGCGATTGTCGGCACTGACGCGGACGCGATAGCTCACAGGGGCCGAACTCAGATTCAAATTGCGGCGGAAATGGAGAACAGTGGGTTCGCGCAGTGGCGCCGTTGGATGGGTGATCCAAGAAGCGGTCCATTCCCTTTGGGTCGTGTCGGGCTGGAGGGGGGATTGGGCTCGTAAGGCGAATGTGCTGAGAACGAGGGCGAATAGGGCTAAGGACTTGCGCACGATACCAGGCCTTCCGTTCGACAGACACAAGATTAGAACAGTTGTGAGAGGTCGGTGCCTAGGATTACAAAAGGGCGGTTGAACCGTTGCTCGATTTTTGGGTTGTATGCGCTTGATTTTGCGGCCTTGTAACCTCCTATTCATCTTTCCCCGTTAGGCTACGGTTGGTGAAAGAACCTGTGCCTGAGATCCGAATCGCTCAACCTCCCATCCAACGTGAGCCAGCCCTGACGGCTGATTCGACCGCAGGCCGGGCAGGTGCCGGAGAGTCGGTCTCTCCTATTAGACAGTATTTGCTTTCGCGTGGAAGCTCGACGATGGCCGATCGGATCTTCCGATACCTGATGGTGTTGTGCGCACTGAGTACTTTTGCGATCGTATTGCTGATCTTGTGGCAATTGGTGCTGCGGTCGGAGTTGTCCTGGCACAAGTTTGGTTTCAGCTTCTTTTATGATGTGTTCCGGGATCCTGATACGCATGCGACGCTCTACTGGGACCCGGTGAATGCCCGCTTCAGCGCTTTGCCATTCATCTACGGAACGCTGGTTTCGTCGATTCTTTCGCTATTGATCGCGGTTCCTCTGGGACTTGGGCTTGCGATCTTTCTGACAGAGATGTGCCCTGGCGTGCTTCGCGGCCCGCTGGCATTTTTGACAGAGCTCCTGGCGGCAATTCCCAGCATTATCTATGGTCTGTGGGCGGTGTTTGTCCTGGTGCCGCTGGTGCGGGAATACGTGAATCCGGTATTGGTGCGGGTGCTGGGATGGACAGGATTTTTCAGCGACGACAACCCAACGGGTCTGGGATTCGTGTCGGCCGGCGTAATTCTTGCCATTATGATTCTGCCGATCATTTCTTCCTTGACACGCGAGGTGATGTCGGCAGTGCCGCACTCGCAGCGGGAAGCGGTGCTGGCGCTGGGCGCGACGCGCTGGGAGATGATCCGGATGGGTGTGCTGCGCAATGCGCGGATCGGTATCGTGGGCGCGGTGATTCTGGGACTGGGGCGCGCGCTGGGCGAAACCATGGCGGTCACAATGGTCATCGGCAATACGCCGGAGATTCACAGGTCGCTGCTTTCGAACGGGGCTACGATGGCTTCGGTAATCGCCAATGAATTCACCGAAGCAGTTGGCGAAATCCATCTGAGTGCGCTCATTGAGATTGCCCTGGCGCTGTTCATTGTGACGATCATCGTGAACATCATTGCCCAGCTACTGGTCTGGGCTGTGACTCGTGGGACGCCGTCCCAGGCGCATTGAGGAGACCGTCTTGAACCAACAGGCATTCAAATCCCGATCGGAGCTACGCGCCTGGACCGACAACGCGGTTACCGCCTTGTCGATCCTTGCAACAGTGGTGGTGATCATACCCCTGTTGGCGATATTTGGGTACCTGATTTACAAGGGCGCAAGTTCATTGAACCTCGCCTTTTTCACCCAGATTCCCAAACCTGTCGGCGAATCGGGCGGAGGCATGGCGAACGCCATCGTAGGCTCAGCGATTCTGCTTTTGGAGGCCAGCGCTATAGGGATTCCTATCGGCATCGGGGGCGGAGTTTTTCTGGCTGAATTCGGACGCGGAACCAAGCTGGCCAATGCGATTCGCTTTACAGCCGATGTGCTGAACGGGGTCCCTTCGATCGTCATGGGCATCGCCATCTACTCACTGATCGTGGTACCGCAACATCACTTTTCGGGCTTCGCGGGCGGCGTAGCGCTGGGAATCATGATGATTCCGACAGTGTCGCGGACGACAGAAGAGATGCTCCTGATGGTGCCGCATGCGGTGCGCGAAGCGGCATTGGGGCTGGGCGTGCCGAACTGGCGATCAGTTTTGTCGATTACGTTGAAGACCGCCTCTCCCGGGATCATCACGGGATGCATGCTGGCGTTTGCGCGTGTGGCCGGCGAAACAGCACCGTTGCTGTTTACGGCGCTGGGCAACTCATTCTGGAGCACGAGCCTGAATCAGCCGATGGCTGCTCTGCCACTGCAGATTTTCGTTTTTGCCATCTCGCCTTACGACGATTGGCATCGCCTGGCATGGGCCGGAGCGTTGGTTTTGATTTTGCTGATTACGCTCGCGGTTTCGCTGGTGCGTTACGTAACTAGCCGGGGCGTTTTGAAAGGGGCAAGCTAAGTGGGCGTTCGCATCGACGTCACGAATCTGAACGCGTGGTACGGCACCAATCACACGTTGCAGGACATCACATTAAATATTCCAGCCAACCATGCCACGGCGCTGATTGGCCCGTCTGGCTGCGGGAAGAGTACGTTTGTTCGATGCCTCAACCGGATGCATGAGACGAACCCCATCGCGCGGGTTACGGGAACAGTCCGCATCGGCGAGCTTGACATCTATAACGACGCCAAGCCTGTGCAGGTAAGGCGGCGCGTGGGAATGGTTTTCCAGAGGCCAAATCCGTTTCCCACTATGTCCATCTACGACAATGTGGCGTCTGGGTTGAAATTGAACGGGTACGCAAACCGACGTGTGCTCGACGAGATCGTGGAGAAATCGCTGAAGAACTCAGCTCTGTGGGACGAAGTAAAGGACGATCTCAAGAAGAAATCCGGAGCGAGTCTTTCCGGCGGACAGCAACAGCGCCTGTGCATCGCACGCGCACTGGCCGTCGACCCCGAGGTCCTGCTGATGGACGAACCGGCTTCGGCGCTCGATCCTGTTTCGACATCGAAGATCGAGGATCTTATCTTTCAATTAAAGTCGCAGTACACTATCGTGATTGTGACGCATAACATGCAACAAGCGGCCCGAGTCGCAGAGAAGACCGGCTTCTTTCTGAATGGCCGCATGGTGGAATTCGACTCGACGCACAAGATCTTCACGAATCCCAGCGACAAACGCACTGAGGATTACATTACGGGCAGGTTCGGATGACACGCATTCGTTTTCAGCAAAGCCTCGACGAATTGAAGGAGAACCTGCTGATGATGGCAGGTCTTGCAGAACAAGCCATCCAGAGGGCGATCGAGGCATATCGTGTGCGCGACTTGTCGATCTGCGATCTGGTCAGCCGGAGCGAGAACGCGATCAATCGGCTGGAGCGCGATATCGATCAAGCGGCTCTGGATCTGCTCGCGATGGAGCAGCCAATGGCCATCGACTTGCGATTCATTCTGAGCGTAATCAAAATCAATGCGGATCTGGAACGGGTGGGCGACGCGGCCAAGAGCATCAGCGATCGCGTACGCAGCATGGAGCAAATGGCGGTAGCGGATTTACCGGTTGATATTCCCCGAATGGCCACGCTTTCAGCCGAGATGGTGCGGAAAAGTTTGCAGGCATTCATCGAGGCTGACGCAGATATTGCTCGGAATGTACTGACCATGGATGATGCTGTGGACGCCATGAATCGCGCTGCCTACAAGGCGCTAACGAAGGTGATGGAAGAGCAGAGCCATATTGCGCCGCAAGCTCTGAACGCGCTGATGATCAGTCGGGCCTTGGAGCGCGTGGCGGATCACGCAACCAATATTGCAGAGGACGTGATTTTCTGGGTGCAAGGCGATGATGTGCGTCATCGTAAGAGCGTGGCTGCGCAAAAAGAGAGAGATGGGAAGTCGGCCATTTAATGTTGGGTCCTAGCCACTAACTGCCCACCAATCAAACAGCGATCCGCGCGGATAATAGAGACCTGCTCGGATCGGCACTGCATTGCTATGGAGGCTGCGCAGGATTTCTGCATATGCCTCAAGCTGTGGTGCGAAGAGGGTGCGAAGAGCCGACAGTGCAACCGACGGATCAAGATTTTCGGCTTGAGCGGTCTTGAAGTCGATGATCCACCAGGCATCTTCCCCTTCGGACAGAGGTTCGAGCCCTGCACGAAAGACGCGATCCACGCGAACCGAACGTAACGCGTCTGCAACAATGCCCGTCCACGCCGCTTCACTTGCGCCTTCGGCATGTGGCGATAGAATCCACCGACCGACTGGATCTTTCGTAGCTCTTTGCGCTATGTCGAGAGCCTGGGTGGCGATGGATCTGGATTCGCTTTGCGTTAAGCCGGTGGCGCGGATTTGGGCTTTGATATACGGCAGCAACTTCAAGACTGCGACTTGCGTGGCGGCCCAATCGTTGGTTGCGCGTAGCCCAGCTGACTCTTCGAGCAGTTCGTGAACGGCAGTGCCGAGCGCGCGTGAAGCGATTCCGCCCTCGTGACGCTTGTATCGCTCGGGCTCGCTGAGCCGAACATAATCCTGGTCGCGGATCAGGCTGGGACCGGAAGCGGATTCCAGAGGAGTGAAGTCTGGCGGAAGCCGGCGGAGCAGAGTTGGCTTGGCAGAGCTTGGCATCACTGCAAGGCTGGCGCCGGAAGACGCCGCAATCGCTTCGACCACGGATTCGATTTCTTGATGCAATTTTGGTTGGAAGGATTGCCATTCTTCGAAGCGAGCGCGAATCTCATCTTTGAACGCGGGCCATGCGGTCGCGAGGAGACAATTGTTGGGCTCGATTAGGCTGGTCGTTCCCGAGGCATGTTTGTACTCGGGCCTTGCGAAAATGTGAAGTTCTTCCCGAGCGCGCGTCGCAGCAACGTACAAGATGCGCCGCATTTCCTGCGATTCGCGCTCACGATACGTGCGATCGACCCATTGCTTAGACAAGCCGCGCTCCGCACCGCGGGTTTGGATAGGTGCGACTAGGAACTCGGTGATCTCGCCCGAGGAATCCGTGTTTGCGAGCCCGCGTTCAAGCCACGAAAGCAGCTTGCCATGTGTGTTCCCGGCATGGGCTTGCAATTCCGGAACAATGACGACTTCAAATTCAAGTCCCTTAGACTTGTGAATGGTCATTAGCTGTACGCCGCATTCTGTGCTTGCTGCGGGGTCTGGCATCGCCGTGAGGCCTTCGAGGGCCGACTCCAGGGCGGGTCCGAAAAAATCTTGTGCTCCATTAGGCAGTCCGTCAAGACAACGCCAGAGAAGCTTGAGATTTGCTTGCGCCGCTTGATCCACGCAACTGACACCGCCCAAGCTGCGCCAAATTTGCTCGAGCCATGTCCCAAAAGACGCAGTTGGCAATGCCGCGGACAGAGACGGCGCGGATCGAATCGCGCGCAGCACGCGTTCGACGGAATGACGGCTTTCGGCGCCAAGAAGGTGAATTCGTTCGCTGGCTAATTGTGGTACAGGCTGCTCGAGAAGGTCAGGATGATCGCCGCCGGTAAGCGTGTGAAGTTCATCCAGCGCCAATCCACACCATGGAGCACGCAGGATTCCGAGCCATGCAACGCGATCCAGAGGATTGAAGAGTGCGCGACCAAGAGCGAGTGCGTCCAAAACCTCGGGACGCTCATCCAATCGTTCCAGGTCAACGGCGCGAAATGGAATCCGCGCCCTGCGAAGCGCATAGGCGAGAGGTTCAAGAGAATTGCGGGTTCTACCCAAGACCGCGATGCGATACTTCGCTCCGGCTGATCGCGCCTGCTCGATGCGATCCAGGTGGTTGAGGATAAGTGCAACGATTTCTGCAGTTTGACTTTCGCGGGCTTCTTCTCGCGTTGCCACGACTTCACGCTTCTGTTGCTGAGCCTGGGGGCTGGCAGAATCCCCCGACGCAGCTTGCGGCATGAACTCCAGATGCAGAGTGAGCTTCTGAGAGGCGTCGGCTTGTGGGTCGCGAGCCGGTTCGACAGCTGAGAACGTGATACCGCTGCCATCGTCTCCCGCGAAGATGAGACCGAAGGTCTCATTCAAGTTCTGGACCAAGGTGGGCTGGGTGCGGAAATTGGCGGAAAGCTGGACGAAATCGAAGAGGAATGGATCACCGCCGGGGATCTCCAGACCGAATTTTCGCACCCGGGGAAAGAGCTCAGTATCTGCATCACGAAAGAAATAGATGGACTGGACTTGGTCGCCGACAACAAAAACTGTGCGGTTCGCCTGGTCGGGCCACGCAGCGGCCAAGCTGGTGAGCAAACGATGCTGACGACGACTCGTGTCCTGAAACTCATCGACCAGAAGGTGCCGAATTCCGTCGGCGAACGCAATCGCAGTGTCGTTTGGTAAACCGTCATCGCCTTCAAGGACGTGCTGTGCGATTTGGGCAACTTCAACGAAGTCCATCGCTCCGGTTTCGGCGAAAACAGTATGCAGCTCGGCGGCAGCCTGGCGAAGCAGTGTGAAACATGCGCGAACAATGTGCCAATCTTCTTCTATGTAGCGGGGCGGCGGAAGAGCGCAGACTTCGGCGAGCGCGGCTTGGAGGCCATCAACATTCTTCAGATCGCCGATCAGACGGGTGAGGCGAGCTTTTGCGGCTTTGCGATCCGCAGGAAAGCCGTTGCTCTTGTCGATCCGAATGCGAAAGGTGCCTTCCTTGGTGAGTACGAGGTCGGCGAGACAGAGGAATGCGCACCGTGCCTCGGCGAGCGATTCGGCGCATTCATAAGGACCGGTAGGGAATTCAGCGAGCTCCGCAAGATCGTGGTGGAGCAAGCCTCCACTCTGTTCGCACGCAAAGCGTGCCAATTCAACTGCCTCATCTCGCGCGCCCGGCGCCCGATCGAGGAGCCGATTGAGATCGCCGATTGCCAGTTGCAGGGCATTCGCAAACGGTGTTTCAAGGCGCTCGCGTAAAAGATCCCAATTTGGCTCCCGCTCGAGAACGAAATCGTGCATCCAGCGGTCGCGCTTTCCCAACATTTCAACCAACAAGCTCTCCAGTTCAGTCCAGTTGTTATCGCGCCAAAGCAACAAATCCTCGATCGCAGCGCTCAAGACAGAATTGTTCCTGCCAATCTCTTTCAGTGCACTGCGTGCGGCCACGCGATACAGTTGGGATGGCTCTTCGTGAATTCGTAGCTCGGCGCCGAAACCGGAGAGTAATGGCTGTTGGATCGCCAGCTCCCGACAGAAGGAGTCGATGGTAGAGATGCGGAGATTGGCGGGAAGATCGGGAAGCTGCCATCCGAGCACCTGCGACCGGCGGAGAGCGCGATGAGCCAGCGCCTCCATGGAAAACTCGTCAGAAGAGGCAGCGGGTGTGCCGGCGACCGTTGCTTTCTCAAGCTCAGAGAGAATGCGATGGCGCATTTCAGCTGCGGCAGCCTTGGTGAACGTAATAGCGACAATCTGGCCTGGATCTTCTACTTCACCGAGCAATCGTAGGAAGCGGCGGGTCAGAAGGTCGGTCTTTCCCGAGCCCGCCGGCGCCTGAACTAGGATCGACCGCGTTGGATTGAGCGCCCGCTCGCGCTGAGCCTGATCAGGAGGGGCGGCCTTGATCGCAGGCTTACTCATCGGCCGGCACACTGCCCTCGTCCTCCGATTCCGGTGGAGAGCTGTTTTCGTGAATGCGGCAAAGGGTATGTAGATCGCATCGATCGCAGGTGGCTGGATACTCGCGCGGGTCGACGTCGGCTCGACCGGCGACAAAGTCGCGCGCAAGCTGTTCGATGTAGCTCTTCCATTCATCGAGTTGTTCGGTAGTGAGGGCATTTCTGGCGAGCCCAGCGGCGCCCTTCGGATCGGAGAAGAGAGTGGCGTTGGCATCGTTCACGTGTCCGGCAAACTCGAAGTCTCCCGCGCGAACTTTGGCGTAGACTACGCCGCCGATTGGCTGATTGAGCGCGAAACCGGCATAAACCGGTAACTGCACGTCGTCGGGGCGAGGCAGTTCCCATGCCTTGGGAGTGACGTTACCAGTCTTGTAGTCGATGACCAGCATCGATCCATCATTGAGCCGATCGACGCGGTCAATGCGCAAATCCAGTTCGAGCCCGGCGATCTGGATGGTGCGCGCCGACTCAGTTTCTGAGACATTGAAGTGAAGCCGAGTCGACTCGTAAGCCAGCCACTCGCTGACGATGCGCCGGAGCCGGGTTGCCTCAAGCTCAAGATAGGGGCGCGGCATTCGGTCTGCGATTCCATCGGGCAGCTTTTCCCGAAGGACGGCTCGGACATGTTCTTCCACAAAGGAACCCAAGTCTGGAAGTGCGACCAGGTCATCGAGGGAACGTAATCCATTTGGCGGTCCGGCCCAAACGGCGTGCAACACCGCATGCAGTAAGAGACCGCGCTGGGATGCTGAAAGTCCATATTCAGCCCGTTCCCAACCTCGCGCGTCGAGCCGCGCCGTAGCGAAGGCTTTGAACGCGCACTGCGACTGGAATGTGAGGATGGCGGAGCCGCCGCGAACTTTACCGGGCCCGAAGGGAACGCGGGTTGCGTCGGCGAACGAAGCCGAAAGCTGTGTTCCAGTGCGAGGCGCGACTAACTGCGGCGGAAGCGGTTGCGGGGATCGAGCAAAGCGAGCGACCAAGCTGGAAGGACGCGTCTCGGTATCCGCTTTCTGAGAGGCGTAACTGAAATTGACTACAGGTGCAGACTCGAGCACCCGCTTCGTAACGGACTCCGCTAAATCCCGATCGTAGCGCGCCGAAGTGTGTGGCATGCGAAATTCGCGCTGCAGATATTGCGGCAAAAAGGGATGCGAGGATCCCGATGCGGGCCAAACCTCTTCATCGACGCCGAGGAACCAAAGTGCATCCGCGTCGAGGCCCGCAGATTCGGTGGGGCCGGTAATCTGGATCGGCGCGTCACTGGACTCGGGAGCAAACAAAGTCTGTTCGAGGATGCGAGCCAGAGATGAGAGAAACTGCGGCCAAGTCATCAAGTGGCCATCGAATCCCAGCGAGGCGCAGAGATTTAATGCCTGTTCCCATTTTTGCCAAGCCTGGAATTCAGCACTCGACAAGGCGCGTTCGCCTGGGAGGCCGGCGCCACGCAGAAGCACTGGAATTTGCGCAACCCAATCAACGGGGTTTTGTCGGCGGTCCTTCGATACGCGATGAGTCTCGATCAAGCCACGAAGCCAATCGGGCGAGTGGCTTTCCGCTCCGATGCGTTGGCCGGCGAAAGCTTGCAACGTCCATTCGGGGCGGGCAAGGTTTCGGCGGCGAATCGTCCTCATGTGTGCTTGCGGAGCGTTCGATCCCGTGCCCAGAACATCCGTTGAAAACAGCCAGTCCAATTCTGCTTCCGTGAGCGGACCGTCGATCCATCGAAGCAGGAGATGAGCGGCGCGGACAAGCGGAACATGGTCGAGAGGGATTCCGAGAGAGAATTCGAAAACAGATCGTGCCCCCGGTTTGGCGCAGCGAAGAAAAGCGCGCTCGATTTCACCCCGGCGACTGGCGATGTCCTGAGAAAGAACGAGAAGACGCGCGCTGGGTTTAGCGGCGATCTGGTTCATGCACCAGCTTGTGCAGGCTGCAATCTCCGACTCTTCATCAGGAGCAGCATAGAAATGAATCTCACCGGCCGGCTCAGCCGGCGCAAACTCCTGCCATGCGCCCCATGCATCGAAGAGCGCTTTATGGATCGGAAGAAGCCGATCGAAGCCAACTGCCAATAGCGGGGCGCGTGGCATTGTGTTTTGCTGAAGAAGGGAAATCAACTCCAGCGGCACGCGTGCTTCGCTGATCAGCACCGCCTCATGGGATCTCTTGTCGAAAGCGGCGAGCCAATCACTGAATACCCCCGGATCATTGTCCCAGCCGATTCGAGCGGACTCCTTCAAATAGCTTGGGGCGAATGAACACAGCAATTCGTGCGCTCGCATCGCCATGGACGCGAGCCGCTGACGCGGAGCTTCGAGCACGGTGGAAACGCGCTGTTCGCGCCCGATGATATCTGCCCAAAGTGCCTGCTCCTGTGCGGAATTCAAGCGCATTCGCTCGTCCCGCGCGTATATATCCCAGGCGGCAACAACAAAACTCGCCCATGCCTGAATTTTTGGCGCTGGCCACGCCATCGAGCCTTCCACGCGACGACGGTGATGGTAGGCCATCTTAATTACGCGAGCCGCGCGTTCACTGGCCGCGATGACAATTCCGCCGTCGCGAATCCAATTGTCGATCTGCGCCGGACGCGAAGGCCCCATACCTGCGTTATACGCTGTCTGGGCTTGGGGGCGCTATCGGGCATACCGTCGGAAATCGCGGTTGTAAACTGAGGTGTGAGTCGCCGATTTCTTGTTATCTCTCTGCTCGCGGTTGCGCTGGCCGGTTGCCATGCAGGTCACCAGAATGCCTCGGCGACTGAGCCGAGCCCCTCGTTCAAGATCTACAAGCTGCGGGGCAAAGTTGTATCCACAAGCCCCACATCGGGTGAAGTTACTCTCGATCACGAAGCCATCCCCGGTTTTATGGATGCGATGACGATGCCGTACAAAATGAAGGACGCGAGCATTGTGAGCGAATTGCATCCGGGAGATGTGATCACCGCCGATCTCCTCGTCTCACAAGACGCGGATGCCGATGTCGTGCTGGACCATATTGTTGTGGTGGCGCAAGGAAAGCCGGATTACAAACCGGCAGTTGTCTACCATGTACCTGCGCCCGGCGACCTGGTGCCTGATTTCGCGTTGCGAAATCAGGATGGGCAGGAGATTCATATCAAGCAATTCCGAGGTAAGGAGTTGCTTATTACGTTCATTTACACGCGCTGCCCCCTGCCGAATTTCTGCCCGCGCGTGACGCACAACTTCGCCGCGATCGAGAAGCAGTTGTCTACAGATCCGGCACTCTTTGCGGGCACACATCTCTTGAGTGTGAGCTTTGATCCGGAACACGATACGCCCGAGAGGCTGCGGGCCTACGGGGCCCAATACATAGGCAGCGATGCGAAGGGCGCTTTTGTTCATTGGGATTTTGGGGTTCCGCAGAAGCCGATTCTCGTGGAAATGGCCAGATATTTTGACCTGGGAATGACAGAGGGACCGGACGACTCGATTACGCACACACTCTCAACCACATTGGTTGGGCGCGATGGCAAGGTGGTGCGCTTTTACCCAGGCAATGATTGGACCACGGAGCAGGTGGTGGCGGACGTGAAGCAGGCAGCCAACAGGGAGTGATCCCCGGCGTCACGGGAATTCTGCATCGAGCTAGAGGGCGATTCATCTAACTAACTGATACCCTAGACCTGAACATAGGACGAAACTGCAATGGCAAAAGTGACGTTGGTGTTTGCGGTTCTTTTGGTGTGCCTAGGACTGGCCGGGTATTTCGGCACAGGCAGCCAGCATCCCACTGCCCTTATTCCGACATGGTTTGGATTGGCGTTGGGCGTTTTTGGATTTCTTGCAATCAGCCCGAACGAGTCGCGGCGCAAACTTTTCATGCATATCAATGTCACGATCGGGCTGCTCGGGTTCCTGGGGGCGGCGGCAGAGGTCGTTCGCACGTTCGTATCGACGTTGAACCTGAATGCCGTGATGTCAGGTTCCCAGCCTGCTCCCATCAACGAGATCGCACTTGGCTCCAAACTGGTCATGGCGTGTTTGCTGCTCGTTTACGTGATGCTTTGCGTGCGTTCGTTCATTGCTGCGAAGCGTGCGAGGCAGGTCTAACGAATGGGGACCATGCGCGGCGGCGGGATGGGAATCGGCATGCGTGCAGAGCGCATGCCCCAGGGGCGTAGCGCGCGCGCCGGTCAAACAGAACAACCGAAACGCAAAATCAACGTCAAGAAACTCTGGCCGCAGATCCGGGCGCTGGTCGCGCCGCGTAAAGGTCTGCTGTTGGCGGGGCTCGGCTTGATGACCGTGAATCGTTTTGCCGGTTTGGTCTTGCCTTTCACGAGCAAGCCTCTTTTAGATCGTGTGTTAAATCAGGCTCATCCCCACCCGGAGCTATTACCACGAATCATCGTCATCGTTTTTTCGGCAATGATCGTACAGGCCATCACTTCGTTCTCACTCACCCAGTTGCTTTCAAAAGCAGGACAACGGCTCATCGCCGACATGCGGCGCCAAGTGCAGCGGCACGTTGGCCTGCTGTCAGTTGCCTACTACGACGAGAACCGAACGGGCACCCTGGTTGCGCGCATTATGTCGGACGTGGAAGGCATCCGCAATCTGGTCGGCACGGGTCTGGTTGAGTTTGTTGGAGGCTTGCTTACCGCTATACTGGCGTTCATTTATCTGTTGCACCGAAGCGTTACCGTAACGCTGACCGTCTTCTCGGTCGTGGGAGCATTTGTCTTTGTTCTGCAATACGCGTTCAAAGTGATCCGTCCGATCTTCCGCGAGCGTGCCAAGATCAACGCCGAGGTGACAGGCCGGTTGACGGAATCGCTCGGCGGAGTTCGGGTCATCAAGGGTTATCACGCCGAAGAGCGAGAGCACCACGTTTTCTCCGAAGGCGTCGACCGGCTTTTGACCAATGTCATGAAATCCCTGACGATGACCAGTGTGCTGGGCTCCGCATCAACCACGGTGCTGGGACTGGTATCGGCACTTGTGATGTGGCTCGGCGGGCATAGCGTGCTCAACCACACGTGGACGGTGGGTGATTACTTCAGCTACAACATGTTTCTCGCATTCATGATTGCTCCTGTATTTCAAATTGTGAACATCGGTACACAACTGACCGAAGCGTTTGCAGGACTCGACCGAACCGGTGAGATCATGTCTGAGATGGAGGAGAATAAGGTTCCCGACCGGACGATCAAGATGCCCCCGATTCAGGGAACAGTCCGATTTGAGGATGTCGAGTTTGCCTACGAGCCCGAGAAACCGGTGTTGCACGGCATTAGCTTCGTTGCCGAGCCGGGAACAGTAACTGCGCTGGTCGGCTCGTCCGGTTCTGGAAAGTCCACCATCATTAGCTTGCTCTGTGCGTTTCATACACCGTCGAAGGGGCGTGTACTGGTGGACGATTTCGACCTCGCGAAGGTGGACCTGCATACATTTCGGTCCCAACTGGGCGTAGTGCTTCAGGACTCATTTCTCTTCGATGGAACAATTCGCGAGAATGTGATGTTTTCGCGGCCGGAGGCGACAGAAGATGAGTTCTTGTTCGCCTGCCGCACGGCGCGAGTGGATGAGTTCGCAGAGCGTTTCCCCGAAGCGTACGACACCATTGTAGGCGAACGCGGCGTTAAGCTTTCTGGCGGTCAGCGTCAGCGTCTGTCTATCGCGCGCGCTTTACTGGCGCAGCCACGGATCTTGATTCTCGATGAAGCGACCAGCTCGCTGGATTCTGAATCAGAAGCGATGATTCAGGCAGGGCTAAACCAGCTGATGCAGGGGCGTACGACGTTCGTGATCGCTCATCGGCTTTCCACCATTCGCCGCGCGGACCAGATCCTGGTCGTCGAGGGTGGTCTCATCGTCGAACGGGGCAACCACAGCGAACTATTTGCGCTTGGCGGGCGCTACTACGACCTCTATACAAGACAGCACGGACTCGAGGCAAACCTCTTTCTCGCACCCGGCGAAGGCGATGTAATTCCCGCGTGAAGACTCGTCCGCCATTTTGAACGGCTTAAAATCAATCGAATTTGACGCGAATCTCATATCTTGAGAGACTGAGTTTGTAACCAAAGCGCGAAACGAAGGACCATTATGCGAGACGCAACTCCGCAAGGGACCTATAAAGTTCAAGCCCTGGACCGGGCATTTGCGGTCCTGGATTTGCTTGGCGAGAGCGAGACACCGCTGGGTCTGGCGCAAGTAGCCTCATCCTTGCAGCTCCACAAGAGCACCGCGCATCGCTTTCTCATGGTGCTCGAACGCCATCACATGGTGGAACGCACAACAAGCGGCAAGTTCCGCCTTGGGCTTCGGCTTTTCGATTTTGGCAACCGTGCTATCGAGCAATACGACTTGCGCGAGCGTGCTCAGCCACACCTCAGGCGTCTCGTCGCTGAAACGGAAGAGACTGCGCACTTGTGCGTTCTAGAGCAGGCGCGCGTTATTTACATCGACAAAATCGAGCCCGCCCGGTCGGTTCGCATGATTACGCGGATCGGGTCCAGCAATCCCGTTCATTGCACCTCGGTGGGGAAGGCTATTCTCGCCTTTTTGCCGGAAGAACGAATCAACGACATTCTGCGACGGACGAAGTTTGAGCGCTTCACGCAGCGAACCATCGCTTCGGCGGAGGCATTGCGGACGGAGATCGAGAAGACCCGTCGTCGCGGTTACGCCGTGGACGATGAGGAGTTTGAAGAAGGGTTACGCTGCATCGCTGTACCACTGCTGGATGCGCAGCGTCTGCCGGTCGGTGCGGTGAGTGTTTCCGGTCCATCGTTCCGGGTTACGGCGCAGAAGCTTCCTTCGATTGCGAATCATCTCGTGCAATGCGTACGAGGCATTTCAACCGACATGGGATTCACTTCGCCCGGGCGCGGCAATCGCGTTGCGTGGCCCGCGTAGGTCCAATCCTGCAATTTCTCGGCAAGCCGTGATTACTATTGCTCAGGGATCCAATTGGGTCCGACAAGTTCGCGAAGCGTAACTGGGTTCGCCCACGTCGCTTTGCCGGCAAAACGCGTGACCCAGGCGGGACCCGCGCCGATCTTCACACGGTCCGGTGTAAATTCAGGTGAAAGAGCATTGGCCATCAGCGCGTAACTTGCGCCGCGGTGAAGTCGGAGAGCTTTCCAGCAACCGCCCGGAACAGCGACGACTGGAAGCTCACCCGCCGCCACATTGCGCCCCAAGATAACTTTGTCCACATGCCCATCCGGGTGAAAGATGAAGTAGTCAACCGGGCCGCCTTCAATGAGTATGTGTGTATCGTCGGATGCCAGCCAATGCAGATAATTGATCGGCCGATCGTGAGTGAGCAAGTAGTAGACTTGGCTTTGAACCGCCAGCGGACGACCGCCGACGCTGACTGTCTGTGCAGATTGTCCTATCAAGCCGAGATATCCCGATTCTCTGGGCAAAGCTTGAAGATGGAGTACGCGGATCAGCTCGCGCACGCGAGCGTTGCTGCCGACTGAAGAATGCGCAACCGCCGTCGAGAGTCCTACCAAGGCGCAGACCAGAAGCTGAATTCCGTTCATAGTAGAAGGGTAGACGATGAACGCATCGCGGAACTGAAGAGGCAAGGACTCGAACCGGCGAGATTCCGCCGGGAAACGTTCCTCGCCATTCAGCAGATGACTTAGCGGAGGAATCTTCCAGAGCGATTTACGGCAATGCGATTGATCCGGGCAACCGGCCCACGAAGGGATGCAGGTCTGTGATTTCTCGGTCTCTGAATCGATAATGACGATGCCGTCCCGGGCAGTCCCAGCCGACTATATTTGGCCTCCGCAGCTTTCTTGCGGTCGGTAACGTCTTCGAAAGCCGATATCTACAGCTGGAGGACCGCCCCATCTACATGCTCCGGCGTTGTATTGTAGCGATGAATTCGCAAGGAAAACCATCGTCCCTCTCAGGTGTGGCAGGGAGTTGCGAGAGCTAGTGATTCAGAATCGGTGGTCGCTAAATCGACCGGGGAACACCGGGAACCGAGCGCCCAGATGAAATCAGGCATGAAGGCCTCTCAACATGACTTGTTTGGTACAATTTGAATCACGGGACATGGACAGATGTTCTGGGTTGCGGGTCGCCTGCAGCGGCACTGACGGCAAGATTTCATGCTGTCCGTTAATCACGGATTCGGTTTGATCCGTGGAAAACGTGGAAGCGAGACAAAAATAGGCAGCGGCGATGGACAACAAATTTCTAGACTTAGTGTAAGTCGAAGAAAAGAAAGTGGGGACGTAGCTCAGTTGGTTAGAGCGCTGCCCTGTCACGGCAGAGGTCGCGGGTTCGAGCCCCGTCGTCCCCGCCATACATTCCGAAAGACTTGGAGCTGTATGGCATGACAAAATCCCACACCGCCAGCCCACAATCCAGCCCACAATTACTGCACGGCTTCCGTTCCCATCCCCATCTCCGTCAGGAAGGCTCCCTGCGCCGCCTGCATCTCGTCCCGATCCGCCTGTGTATAGAGATCGAGCGTCGTCTGAATCCTTCCATGACGCAAAATCCCTTGCACCGTTTTCGGGTTCTCCTTCCGCTTGTTCACCAGCCAATTCGAGAGTGAATGGCGGAGGTTATGAAGCCCGAAACGCTCCCCGTCCGGAATCCGAACGCCGGCTGCCTTTGCTGCAGGCCGCAGATGTTTGCCCTGCCAAAATCAACGGCCCTGAGGCAACGGCGGCCAGAGCAGGGGCCCGAAGCAGACGCAGCCGGTTGGTCCTCAGATCAAATGCGGAGCACTACACGGGACGACCCGATTAATTGCCCCGTTTCCGACTCGAGTCTTGGCGCGCGTTGGCCGCGTCTGCTGCCAACCAAAGCGGTTCGTCTCCCTCCGCAGAGCGCCCATGTTCGCTCAAACTGGACAATCACCGCCGGAATCCTTGAGACGAAAATCGCGCCTTCTGAAATTTGGAGCGACCTGGAAGCCGACGTCCTCAGCGAAGAACCTCCGCGCTTTCATCTCAGCTGATGAAAAGTCTGCTTTCCGGTCCTTGAGATTCGGTGTTCCGCGCGGATAACGGCTGATCTGGAATGTAGCTGTCGACCCACCTTACTGTTCAGCCGATGATGTGACCCTCCACCTTGATTGTTTCATGCGATAGCTCCAAATCGTAGGCACTCTCGGGTCATACCTCCTCCAATTGCGGACAGCTTACGATCTCTCGAGCTTTCAAAGAGCATGTGACTGCCATCACATCGCGCCGCGAGTGAGCTAGCTCACACTCTTCATCCATGCAGCCCTTCCAGGTTGTGATTTGAAACACACTGGAGTTCCTCCACTCGAAGCAGCAAACAATCGACGGAAGCTGGTAATGCGACGCGCCGCGGAAACGAAAGAGACGCATCTTGCTTCTAGCCATCGTTACAGCGGTGGCCGCGTGCACCGCTGCTCAATCAATCGGGAGCAAAGAAGGATCGATTGAAGAGACTGCTCAGCGTACCTATCTTCCGCCCACGAATCTGAAAGTGCTGGCAAAGTGCATGACTGGAGAACAGGTCCATGACATGATGTTGCGGTGGGGCGCTGAACTCGGTGCGCGGTGCAACGCATGTCACGACGATGAACAGGACAATGTCGTGACTGGCGGACCTCCTCGGTCGCGATTCGCCAACGACTCGAAACCGATGAAAGATATTGCGCGCCGCATGTACACCATGACCGAGGAGATCAACCGCGTCTTCATTGCCAAGATCGGCAACTCGGGCGTGCCGGTCACGTGCGGCACATGTCATCAGGGCCGCATCAGTCCTGAACTCGGGACCTTGTCGTCGGTTAGGGAGCGCGCCGCGAAAAACGTGCCGCTTCCGTAAGAGGCCCAGCCAACATGAGAATGCTCGACCCGTGTGGCCCAATGTTGCACCCGCGGAATCCGAAATCACGACGTCGCAGGGCGAGCGTGCGGATCCTCGGGCTCTGTTTACTGTCGCTGTGGGAGGCGAGCATCCCTAGCACCAAGGCATGGGCAGGCCAGGCAGATAACCTGAAACCGGCAGACGGTCAGGCCAACTTGAGATTCACAGACGATCTTCCCGGAAATGACACCACCTGTGTTCGCTGTCATGCAGGAGTCTTACGCAGCTTTGCCGGCAATCCCCATACGAGCACCTCCGCAGCGCGCGACGGGGTCGAAGTTGCTTGTGCCGGTTGCCACGGACCAGGCAAGGCTCATGTTGAGAGCGGCGGCGACGCGTTCAAGATCTTCGATCCATCGACAGCATCTGCCAGGCAGGTGGACGACACCTGCCTTACCTGCCACGCAGGTAAGCACTCGGTCTTTGAGCGCTCGGACCACGGCCAGCGCAATGTAAGTTGTATCGGCTGCCATAGTATCCATAGCGCGGCCGAGCCCAAATATCTGCTCAAAGCACCTCAACCTCAGCTATGCTTTCAATGCCATGATGACGAGAAGGCCGCATTCTCCATGCCCTCCCGTCATAGGGTGGAAGAGGGGATAATCCTGTGCACGGATTGTCATGAACCGCATGGCACCTTCGGAGAAAATTTCCAGAGGTCTCCCACGCAGAAAGACATCATCTGCACGAAATGCCACACGGAAATCGCCGGGCCTTTTGTGTATGAACATGCCGCGGTAAAGGCCGAAGGCTGCTCTGCGTGCCACTTTCCGCATGGCGGCCTGAGTTCGTACTTGCTCAATCGCCCCAAGATCGACACCATTTGCCAGCAGTGCCATTTCCCCCCGCGAAACTCCCGAACAGGGGCATCCTTAGCAGAGGCACACGATCATGAAACCCAAATCCAGTCGTGCACGGCTTGCCATACAGACATCCATGGATCCAACGTAAGTGCCGCTTTCATGCCGGATGGTTTGCAGAGATGAAGCCCGGATCGCGCGGAGCAGCTCCGATAGAGTCCTGACGTTAAACGGCAACTTGCCAGAGGCATAGCCGATCCGACCGGGTGGATGAGTGACTTGGCTTGTGCGCAACAATCCACCGGAGCTCTAAAACGAGCCTCCGCGCTGGTCGATAAGAGAGTTTCGGCATGCGGGTACTGGCATTGCGTCGGTTTACAGGGCTTGTGTTTCTGCTCTATTCACATGCAGTGGCAGCGAAATCTTGACAACCGTACCGCCTTCTACGCGGTTGTGGACTGTGAACCGGCTGTCCCCATTTGGGTGCAGTCCGGCAATGCGCTCGGAGGTAATTGAAAGACCGTGGCCAGCTGAGGTTTTCATCGACCAACCAACGGGCAAGCCGACACCGTCGTCAAGCACATGAATCTCCAAGCGACCATTGACACCGGCGGCTTTCACCGTCACTGTTCCGCCAGCGGCGCGGCGCGATATACCGTGACGGATCGCGTTTTCAACGAGCGGCTGAATGAGGAACGATGGTACTTGGGCAAACTGAACTTCAGATGCGATCTCCTTCCTGAACCTCAGTTTGTTGCCGAAGCGAATCCTCTGAATGGCAAGGTAGTGTTCGAGGAACCAAAGTTCTTCTGCAAGTGATACCTCAGGTCTGTCCTTCGATTCGAGGGATATCCGCAGCAGATCGCCGAGGTGCCCAATCATGCAGCGAGTAAGTTTGGGATCGCGCTCAAGGTGCGAGGAAATCGTATTCAGAGCGTTGAACAGGAAGTGGGGATCGAGTTGCATGCGCAGCGAGCTCAAACGCGATTCGGCGAAACTGCGCTCCAGTAATTCAACATGCAGCTCGCTCGAAATGTAGCGCTCGTAGTATCGATAGCCGAGTACCACGCCGACGATTAGACAGCAGATGAGCCAATTCCACAGAAGCCAGCCAAGGTTCCCGAGGGCGAAGAGTTGCGAAGTGCGCAGCGCACTCCATGGCGCAACGGCCAAAAGGGAACGCATCGTCGTGAAGATGTAAAGATAGACCAATGTCAAGAGGGGGCTCGCAGCCAGATATGCACCGACCCTACTGCCGAGTTGCTTTCCTGAGAACGGCAGTCGTCGGTCAAGAGCGAGAACCAGAGGAGCCAGGAAGCCCCAGGCCGAGAATTCCAACAGGTTCACGCGCAGAGAGTATTCGTAGTGTCCGCTGTTAAGGTCCGCCAGCGAGAATATCCAGCCGATGGCAGTCCAGACCAGTATCGAAACCAGAACGCGCCAAACCAACCTCCCGATGACCCGCCTGTTTCCGCCTTGGAGCGAAGCCTGTTGGTCTCCCGGGATCCATTGGCCGGTTTGTGTACAGTCCAATAGGCTCAAACTCTCGGAAAGGGTATTTCCCCGGCGGTCAATCACGGCGAGCTTTCAAGATGCACGACGCTAACGTCCCAACACTCATCTGCACGCCATCCTGGGTTTCGAAAGGTGCGTTTCGAAGGGCGCGAGGTAACGCGCTTCGAAGTGATCAGATATTCCGTGTTGCTGGTTGCGGGTCAGTGCTCCATCGGCGGGGCCGGTGTCCCGTCGGACCAGTCGTGTACCACGACCATAAAAGTCGTCACTCGGGATTGCGGATCATTCGCAGCGATCATCGGTGAGCCCGGCAGATTCGCCCCCCAGTTCTTCGCCACGTCGCCCGGGGCGTAGAACATCAGGTGCGAGTGCCAGCTGTGGACCCCATCGTTAAGATACTGCTCCTTCGACATCATGTAGCACATCGCTCCGGGCGCGAGCGCCGGCAGCTCCCCGCTATCGAGGGCCGCCGTGATCGCCTGTGCGATCTCCGCCTTCGATTTGCCTGCCAGCACAAGTCGGGTCTTCATCAGATAGATTGGTGCAATGGTCGCGGCCGCTGCGGCATTGAAACAATTGGGGGCGCGCATTTTGGGATTCCAGAATTCCGGATGATCCGTGTCATGGGCCCAGGATCGCTCCACATAGCAGAGAAAGCCGTTCTTGCCTTGCACGGCTGTCGTGTATCCCTGCCGCTCCAGGACCATCACGGTGGCGTCGTCGGCGACCGAGGCTGGGGCCGCGCTGCGGGCCAGCGCGATCTCCGCATCCTTTGACATCAGGTACTCGTCCAGAGGAGCCATGGCCGGATAGGGATCCGCCAGCGCCCGCGCCGGCTGGATGCCTCCCGGCAGAACTAGCAGGGCCAGAAATACAAAAACGAAGATCGTTACGGTATTTCGCATGCGATTCTCCCTCTCCAGAATGTTTTGAATTGTGACGTCAACAAAGTTGGCCGCTCACAGGTCCAACTAAGCCGGGCTTTCCGTTTTGCTGAAACAGCATCTCGATATAGCGCCGCAGGTGATCGACGCACTCGGCAGCCACCGCGGGTCCCCCCTTGGCCTTGGCCAAAATGAACGATCCCTGAAGCACCGCCTGGATGTGCAGTGCCAGACTCCGCGCCGTCCACTTGCCAGTCACCCCATGTTTCCGCATCGCCTCGGCGATATCCGGCTCCAGCGTTTCCGCGTGTCCACTAATGCTCCGATTGCAAGCCTCGCGGATCGCCGGGTGGGTGTCGTAGACCTCCTGCACCATCGTCCCCGCCAGGCAGGTAAAGTCGGCCAATTTCCCCGTCAGCAGCGCCTTACGGAAGTCCACATAGGCCAATAACCGTTCCAGCGCGTCGGCTCGCGCATGGTAGGGTGCGGAGGCAAACAGCGCGCCCGCGCCCTCTGTCCAATAGTCAGCCGCAGCCAGAGCCAGCTCCTCCTTGCTGTCAAAATGGTGGAAGAAGCTTCCCTTCGTCAGCCCTGCCGCCTCGCAAACGTCGTCGACCGTCGTGGCCGTATATCCCTTTGTGCGAATCACTTGAAGGGCAGCCTGCAGGAATCTGGTTTTCGATTCGTGTCTCGCTGTGGCTATCGTCATGTCAGATACCATCTGGTTGGTATGAAACATACCGATTCGTTGGTACATTGTCAACTGAATCTTTGGCTGGTGGCACCGATTCCGGTGTCGTTTTCCAACCCCTTGAGGGTGCCCCTGGTCTCTCGCTTTTGGGGACCGTTACACGCCAGCGCAAAAGGTCCTCGGCCATATAACTGTCGATAGGGACAGGTTTGGCTGAGGCTTCCGTCTTGCAGTTGCCTAGAACTTGATGCCAGATCGACCGCGTCACACGGAGTTCCAGGTTCTCAAAATCGACATCGCACCAGCGAAGTGCGAGGAGTTCGGGACTTCACTGTCGCCGAATGCGAACGTTACGTTCAATCAGCGAAAAGTCCATCTCTTCCATGACCAACCGGGCAACCTCGCTGCGGCGCAACTCAGGACAGTTCCTTCACACAGAATTCAAGATTAGCGTCTCGTTGAGCATGGGCTTCGATAAATGTGCTCTATGCAAAGATGACCACGGACTTTGAGATACGAACTGTCTATTCGAATAAAAGAGTCCTTTGTCGACAGGGAATTTAATCAGACTGTGGATGCTTCTGTGGGCACCTGCTCGACGTCCAGGTCTTCTAAGGCATCCACGCGGACTAGGGCACCTGCATCATTGAAGTAAAGATTGAGCCGTCTCTCGTGCAAGAGCAAGGACAAAATAGCAGGGTCGGTTACACCAAATAACCTTCCGACCTCTTCATGAGGAACCACATCTGTCCCACGCCGCTTCGTGTTCCCGACGAAGCGGAGGTAGTTATAGCTGGACCAGCCTGAAACGATCACGTTGCATATAAGCATGATCACGAAGATGAGCAACAAGCTTCTTTCATCTGGCGCGCGCACAATGTGGATATATGCGGTACGCAGGCCCAGAATCCAGAGAACGGTCGATAGCACCGGCAGCCATAAGTACAGCCAGATTGCCCAGGCAAAGCCACCAATGGTCCTTGAAGTAAGACGCTGCTTCCACGACTGCCGTTCCGGATAGGAGACAATGGGCCTTTCCGCGCGCATTACCTTATCCCCCGGTCCGGGCTTTCCCACACTGCCCGGGTACCGATCTTTTTTGAAAATGCCTTAGGTACGCCCACCACGGTTGTCAACATGCCGAGGAGCCAGAAGGCGAGCGGGTACCAGATGATCCAAAAGAACAGGCGGCCGATTTGCTCTTCATAGCGACGGTCAATCAGCATGCTGATAGAAAACTGAACGATGCACGTAGCACCGAGCATGGCTCCATACCAGGTTGGAAATGGACCTGGCATGCTCAGCCACGTGGGCAGTGGAACAATAGTGCCGATCAGTCCAAAAACCAGTACTACGAGCATGACGTAGGACCAGATTGCACTCGAGATGTATTCAACCATGACAGGCCACATGCGCCTGCTCCGCCAAACCAGGAGATTCTTGAAATACCGCCGAGAGACTTCCGCTCCGCCTTGCGCCCAGCGAAGGCGTTGCTTCCACAAACCTCTCAGTGTCTCCGGCATTAGAATCCAGCACAAGGCATTGGGTTCATATCGAATATCCCAATGGTCGATTTGCAGGCGCCAGCTGACATCGATGTCTTCTGTCACCATGTCTGTGCTCCAATAACCAATCCGATGCAAAGCAGAGCGGCGGAAACCGGCAATTACTCCAGACACAGTGAAAACGCGGCCAGAGGTTCGCTGCGCGCGTTTGATGAGACCGATAATGGATGCAAATTCTCCCACTTGCAGACGCCCCAGCAAAGAAGAGCGGTTACGAATGCGCGGATTGCCTGTAACGGCTCCTACCCGGGGCCATGTCACAAGCTGCCACATGAGCCAGCGAGTGGCGTAGCGATCGAGCAGCGCATCGCCGTCAATACAGATCAGAAACTCGCTATTCGATGCCAGGGCGGCCATGCGCAAACCCATGGCCTTTCCCTGATTCTTGGGAAAATGGAGGACACGCAACTTCGGATAGATGGTTGTCAATTCGTCTAGGACACTGCCTGTATTGTCGCGACTTCCGTCATTGATGGCGATAATCTCGAAGTCGGGATAGTCCTGTTCGGCAAGGTACGCCACAGTTTCGCGTACATTATCTCCCTCGTTATGACATGGCACAACGAGCGTTGCCTTGGGCCAATAAGGGAGTTCCGGCGGATGGGTGCGGGTCGGTCCCTTTCGCTCCCGGCGCAGATAATAGTTGATTGCGCCGAATATCCAGAACCATGCCATCGCAAGCGGGTAATAAAAGGCAAAGTTCAGGAAGAATTTAAGCATTGATCACCTGCTCGCCCCGAAATCTGCGGGCAAGGAATCTGAGGCGGAAAACTCCGGCCTCAATCCTTTTAGGGTTGGATCGTCCTTCGCAAAGTCATCCGGGTAATAAGCCAAGTGACGCACACCTCGACCTTGCAGCAGACGCATCTGGCGCACGATTTCTTCGGTCGGAATGGCCTGCCCGTGGGCTCTCCAATCCACTGTTTGCAATTCAAATACGGTATGCTCCATTCCGCCGGAAGCGGAAGCCACTTTCGAAGCGAGTTGGAGCAGCCACGCGTTTGGGTTCTTCGCGTTTTCCAAGCGCGGCATGGCCATCAACGCGACCTCGTCGTAAGCTTTCAAAAAAGAAGGCAGTGATTGCGCATACCAAATCTCGCTCGAAGGATGGAGTACGGGTTCAGTGAAGAGGTTTCTCGCGGTCTTGATCGCAGGACGCCACCGCTGCACACGCGTCTTAAGCTCGTTCGTAAACTCGATCAACGCCTGTGTGCGCTCTGGACCCGGTGCGGGAGCTCCGACGGCCAACTCATCGGTATCCCGAAGGATTGCGTCGTCA
>Ga0181526_10000983_pt1 | contig 28442 bp, 29 predicted proteins | sample PEATcosm2014_Bin_35_FD_119750 | JGI IMG/M metagenome (GOLD analysis project Ga0181526, IMG submission 119750) | Peatland microbial communities from MTU Mesocosm Facility, Houghton, MI, USA - PEATcosm2014_Bin06_30_metaG | ecosystem: Environmental > Terrestrial > Soil > Wetlands > Peat | place...
CTGCTCGCCACCGGGGCGATGGAGCACGCGCTGGTCACTCACGACTTCACGCTGGTGTTCGTGGCCGAGAACAACAGCACGGTGACCCCGCTGCTGTACTCCATCACCGGCATGTGGTCGGCACTGGCGGGGTCCATCCTGTTGTGGGGGCTCATCCTCGCCGTGGTCTCCACCGTCTTCGTCTGGCGGTACCGCCGTCAGGCCGCCGATCCCGTGATCCGCTGGGCCTCCCTCGTCCTCTACGTGGTCTCCGCCTTCTTCTTCGGCCTGATGGTCGGCCCCGCCAACCCGTTCGTCACCGCTCCCGGCGCGACGCAGGGCCTCGGGCCGAACTCGCTCCTCCAGGACAACCCGCTGGTGGCCATCCACCCACCGCTCCTCTACGTCGGGTTCGTGGTCTTCACCGTCCCCTTCGCGTTCGCGATCGGCATGCTGGCCACGGGTCGGGTGGGGGACCGCTGGCAGATCGAGTGCCGCCGCTGGACCCTGGTCGCGTTCACCTTCCTCTCCGTCGGCATCGTGCTGGGCGCCTGGTGGTCCTACCAGGTGCTGGGCTGGGGCGGGTTCTGGGGCTGGGACCCGGTCGAGAACGCGGCCCTGCTCCCCTGGCTCTGCGGCACCGCCTACCTGCACTCGGTCCTGGTGCAGGAGCGGCGCGGTCTCATGCGCGTGTGGAACCTCTCGCTGTCCATCGCCACCTTCGCGCTCACCATCCTCGGCACGTTCCTCACGCGCTCGGGGGTGATCACCTCCGTCCATGCGTTCTCGGAGTCCTCCCTGGGTCCGCTGCTCATCGGCTTCTTCTTCTTGGTGGTCATCGTGGGCTTCGGGCTGATCGCCTGGCGGGGGGACCGACTGCGCTCGCCGGGTGGGATCGACGCCCCGCTCGGTCGGGAGGGCGCGTTCCTGCTCAACAACGTGCTGTTCGTGGGCTTCGCGTTCGTCGTGCTGCTCGGGACCCTCTACCCGCTCCTCTACGAGGCGCTCACCCAGCAGCAGGTCACGGTCGGCGCCCCGTTCTTCAACACGATCGCGGTGCCGGTGGGCCTGACGCTGCTCTTCCTCATGGCCGTCGCACCGGTGCTGAGCTGGCGCAAGATGAGCGGGGCGGTACTGTGGCAGCGCCTCGTCATCCCGGTGTGGACCGGGGTGGGCACCGTCGTCCTGTGCGTCGCCTTCGGCCTCCGCGGCGGCGCCACGCTGATCGGTTTCGGCCTGGGTGCCATGGCGGCCGCGACCGCGGCCCGCGCGTTGGTGCTCTCGGTACGCGCCGCCCACACGCGCCACGTCGGCTGGTGGCGCGGCCTGGTGGGACGCGCCAACGGCGGCATGATCGTCCACCTGGGCGTCGTGCTGCTCGCCGTCGGCGTCATCGCCGCCACGTCGTACCGTCATCAGGCCGAACTGGCCCTGCACCGCGGGGCAGTGGTCGCCTACGACGGGCACAGCTTCCAGTACGAAGGCCTGCGCACGGTGACGTCGCCGTCACGTACCTCGCAGGAGGCCCTGGTCAAGGTGGACGGCGCCACGTTCACCCCGGCGACGACCAGCTTCGGCAGCGCGCTGTCGGTGGTCGGCACTCCGGCCATCGACTCGGGTCTCTTCGGCGACGTCTACCTCACCTTCGACGCCGTGGGCGGGCTCGGCGCCTCGTCGGGCAACCAGGCGATCAACAACCTGCCGCAGGGGTCCGTGGCGATCGGCGTCGTGATCGAGCCGCTCGTCGCCTGGTTGTGGGCCGGCGGTCTGCTCATCGGGCTCGGGGGCCTGCTCGCCCTCGTGCCGGGGACCCGCCGGCGGGCCACCGACCCGGCATCTGCCCCTTCGGAGCTGGTGACCGGCACGGAGCCGGGCGAGCGGCCCGAGCGGGACGCGGCTCCCGAGCGGGTGGGGGCGCTCGTCGCCCGCGGCATCGGCCCGGCGTGACCGGCCACCACCGCCGCCACCCGACCCGCTGGGTGGCGGGTGCGGTCCTCGTGGTCCTCGTCGTCGTCGGCGTCGTCCTCGCCACCCGCACGCCCGAGGAGGCGACCGCCGTCGCCAGCCCCTTGCTCGGCCGCATCGCACCCGGGTTCACCGGCACCGATCTCGACACCGGCTCGCCCGTCTCCCTGGCGTCCCTGCGCGGCCATTACGTCGTCGTGAACTTCTTCGCCAGCTGGTGTGTCCCGTGCCAGGAGGAGGCACCGGACCTCTCCCGCTTCCACTACGAGCAGTCACACAACTCGGACGGTGCCGACATGGTGAGCGTCGTGTTCCACGACACGACGGCGACGGCCCGCGCCTTCCTGCGGGCCAACGGGGACCTGTGGCCCGCCGTGAGCGACCCCGGCGGGACGATCGCCGAGCACTACGGGGTCACGGCGCCGCCGACCACGTTCGTGATCAGCCCCTCCGGCCGGGTGAGCGCGGTGCTCGAGGGCCCGGCGACGCAGAAGAACCTCGACTCGTTCTTGAAGGCGGCCCGGGCGGAGCAGGCGCGTGCCTCCGGTGGGTGAGCGCAGTGCCGGCGTGCCCCTGTGGGCCCGCGTGGCCATCCCGCTGGTGGTGCTGGCCGTCGCGCTGGTCATCGGGAGCGGTGCCTTCGACAGCGGCCCCCCCACCGTGGCGGAGCGGGCGGCGGCCATCGAGGCCAACGTGCGCTGCCCGTCCTGCACGGACGTCTCGGTGGCCGAGTCGAACGCGACGACGGCCATCGCCGTGCGCCACCAGATACAGAGCATGGTGGCGGCCGGCCGTTCCACCGCCGACATCGACCAGGCGCTCGTCGCCGAGTACGGCGAGACCATCCTGTTGGTGCCGCCCGACGCCGGCGGGGTCCCGCTCATCTACGTCGTGCCCCTCGTCCTGGGCGCCGCGGCGCTGGCGGGCGTCGGTGTCGTGTTCTGGCGCAGGAGCCGCGCCTTCGACGCGCTGAAGATCAAGGACCCCGTGGCGTGACGGTCGACGGATCGCCGGAGGCCGGGCGGCGGGACCACCCCGAGCGTGACGATCGTTGGTACCTGGCGGACGAGCGCGAATTCCTGCTGCGCTCCCTCGACGACGCCGACCGCGAGCGCGCTGCGGGCGATCTCTCCGACGAGGACCACGCGGTCCTCGTGGCGCGGGACTCGGCCCGGTTGGCCGAGGTGGAGGCGGAGCTCGCCGCCTTGGCCCCCGAGCCGGCGGCACCCGCACCGCCGCCGCCCGCGGGCGGGCCCGAGCGGCGACCGCTGCCGCTGTGGCGCCGGATGGGCATCGTCGCGGCGTGCCTGCTCATCGTGGCGGGCGTGGTCATCCTCGTGACGCACTACGTCCAGGCGCGCCAGCCCGGTCAGGCCTCGTCCGGGAGCGTGAGCCTCTCGCAGGCCCAGCTGATCGAGCAGCAGCTGCAGCAGGCGTTGGCGCAGAACAACCAGGGGAACACGAAGGCGGCGCTCGAGCTCTACGACAAGGTGCTCACCGAGGACCCGTCGAACCCGGCCGCGCTGGCCTACGCCGGGTACCTGCAGTGGAACGTCGGATCGTCGGCCCACGTCGCCTCGCTGGTGAGGATCGGGCGGGCCGAGATCGAGACGGCGGTCAGGGATTCGCCCTCGTACTACCAGGGGCACCTCTTCTACGGCCTCGTTCTGGAGAACCAGGACCACGACGACGCTGCCGCGGTGACCCAGTTCGACGACTTCCTGGCCGACGACCCGCCGACGGCGGAGCCGGCGCAGGTCGCGGACCTCGTGGCCGGCGCCTATCAGGGCGCCGGGGTGCCGGTGCCGTCCGCGTTCTCCGGAGGGACAGCGGCAGGCACGTCAGCCCCGTAGGGCCCGGAGACCGGCCACGACGCGCGCGAAGGCGTCGGCGAAGGCGGCGCAGTCGGCGTCGGTCGTCGTCCAGCCCACGCTGACCCGCAGCGAGCGGCTCGGGTCGACGCCCATGGCCTCGAGCACCGGCGAGGGCTCGATGCTCTCCGACGAGCACGCGGAGCCCGAGTGGACCGCCACACCCGAGCGGTCCAGACCGATCAGCACCGGCTCGGCCTCCACACCGTGCACACCCAGGCACACGAGGTGGGGGAGCCGGTCCCCCGGAGCGCCGGGCCCGACGACCCCGACCCCATCGGTGGTCAGCGCCGCTGCGACGACGCCGGCGATCTGCCTCCGGGCCGTCGCCGCCTCGGCGCCGACGAGGTGCCGCCCGTCGGCGGCCAGCGCCGCTGCCGCGGCACCGAAGGCGAGGAGCGCCGGGATCGGCTCGAGTCCGCCCCGGCGCCCGCGCTCCTGCGCGCCGCCCACCAGGAGGGGTTCGAACCTGGCCCCCCGCCGGACGATCAGTGCGCCGGCTCCGGGCACCCCGCCCAGCTTGTGGGCGCTCACGCTGGCGAGGTCGGCGTCCAGGGTGCCCAGGTCCGTCGGCACGTGCCCACAGGCGGCAGCGGCGTCGACGTGCACGGCGACGCCGGCGTCCCGGCAGAGCCCGACCACCTCGTGGACCGGCTGGAGGGTGCCGACCTCGTGGTTGGCCCACTGGCAGTGCACCAGGGCGGGTCGCCGCAGGGACGACGACCAGAGCCGCTCCCGGAGGGCATCGACGTCGAGCCGCCCCGCGCCGTCCACGCCGATCTCCTCCGTCGGCGCGACGCGTGCCGAGGCGTCGCGGACGGCGGAGTGCTCCACGGCGGCACAGAGCACCGGCGCGCCCGGGGCGGCCCGGGCCGCGCCCCAGACGGCCGCGTTGATCGCCTCGGTCGCCCCCGACGTGAAGACCACCTGGCGGGGTGCGACATTGACCAGGCCGGAGACCTGCAGGCGCGCCGCCTCGAGTGCGTCGCGCACGATGCGCCCCTCCTCGTGCAGCCGCCCGGGATCACCCGGCGGGAGGGTGGACCATCCCGCCAGCGCGGCAATCGCCTCGGGCCGGGCCGGTGTCGTGCTGGCGTGGTCGAGGTAGGCGCGCGCCACGGGGGCTCAGGCGGAGGCGGTGCAGGTGTCGTCGCCCCGCGCCCGCGAGGAGATGATCACCGGGAGCGCCCTCTCGGACGCCGTGCCGCACAGACCGGCCAGCAGGCCCTTGACCATGCCGCGGTCGACCGCGCACAGCACGGGGTTCGTGCTGCTGGCGTCGCCGAAGGGGCATTGCTCGGCAACGACTGCCGTGGTTTCGCCCCTGTCCTCGGCGTGCGCGGCGAAGCCGTGGGCGGTCAGGGTCTCCGCCACGACGTGCATGGCGGCCCGCACCGTCCGCTGCCCCTCGTTGGGGGTCATCCGCGAGGCGAGGGAGCGGCCGTACTCCTCGCCGACGTGGGCTGCCATCTCCTCGGCCTCCTCGGGCCCCAGGCGCTGCATGGCCTCGCCGAGGAGACGCATGAGCAGATCGTCCCGCCGCTGCATGAGGCCGAGCGTCAGCTCCTCCTCCACGCAGAAGAACCGCTTGGAGGGGCGGCCGGCACCGGCGGCGTTGCGCCCCGTCTCGACCCGGAGGTAACCGCCGTCGACGAGGCGCTGCAGGTGGTGGCGCGCCACGTTGGGGTGGAGGGAGAAGGTCGCCGCGACCTCGGTCGCCGTCACGCCGGGAGCGGCGCGGACGTGGAGGAAGATGTCCCGCCGGGTCGGGTCGCCGAACGCAGCGGCCACGGCGGCGACGGCGGCGCTGAAGCGGCCGTCGTCCGCGCCGGCCGGCCGATCTGGCTCGACGGTGATCGATGCGGTGCTCACGCTGGGTAGTCTACCGAGAGATCAGCCCTTCGAGCTGGGGTGACGCGGAGCGTGCGCTTTCAGCCCGTCCGCCGCCCGATCCCGATCCCGCCTGAGAACGAGGGAGTGCATGGCAGCAGACCAATCACAGCTCGAAGCTGCGCTGAACGCGGTCGAGGACCCCGAGCTCGGCCTCTCGCTCGGCGACCTCGGCGTGCTGCGGTCGGTGCGCCCGCGCCGACGCCGGGTGCTCATTGAGGTGGCCCTGCCCGTGGCGGCCTGGCCCGGCACCGACGAGCTGGCAGAGGCGATCCACCGGGCCGCGCTCCTCGTGCCGGGCGTCGAGGAGGTCGAGCTCGAGTTCGTGGTGATGACCGACGAGGAGCGCACCGCCCTGCGGCACCGGCTCCGCGCCGGCATGCTCGGGGGCGACGGCGCCGAGGGCGGTGACGGTCACGGCCACGACCACGCCGGACACGGGCACGCATCTGCCGCGCCCATGCCGGCCTTTCTGGGTCCGGACGCCTCGACGCGTGTCATCGGGATCTCCTCCGGGAAGGGCGGCGTGGGGAAGTCGACGGTGACGGTCAACCTCGCCATCGCCCTGGCCCAGGCCGGTCACAGCGTCGGGCTGCTCGACGCCGACGTCTACGGCTTCTCCGTCCCCAAGATGCTCGGGACGGACCACGACCCGGTCATCATCGGCGACATCGTCATCCCGACGTCCGCCCACGGTGTCAAGTGCCTGTCGATGGGCTACTTCGTGCCGGACGACCAGCCCGTGATCTGGCGCGGGCCCATGCTGCACAAGGCGATCCAGCAGTTCCTGACCGACGCGTACTGGGGTGAGCCCGACTTCGTGCTGATCGACATGCCCCCGGGCACCGGTGACGTCGCGCTCACGCTGGCCGAGGTGATGCCGCGAGCGGAGATCGTGGTGGTGACGACACCCCAGGCGGCCGCGCAGCGCGTCGCGCAGCGCTCCGCCTTCGCGGCGCGGCGGCTGAAGCTCTCGGTGCGCGGCGTGGTCGAGAACATGAGCTGGTTCACGGGTGACGAGGGCACCCGCTACGAGCTCTTCGGCTCGGGCGGCGGCGAGACCCTGGCCGCCGATCTCGGCGTGCCGCTGCTCGGCCAGGTGCCCCTGGTCAACGCCGTCCGGCTGGGCGGCGACGAGGGGCACCCGGTGGTGGCGGTCGATCCGGGCAGCGAAGCGGCCCGCTCGCTGCGGGCCATCGCCGAGAAGCTGGCCGCCCTCGGCCCGGCCCGCGTCTACCGGCGGGAGCTCAACTTGCGTTGAGCCGTGCGGCGCGGGTGGGGCTCAGGCCCCACTTCAGGTTGGCCATATCACGTGCGTTCGTGCGGTGTAGCACGGTCTGATCGCGACCCGAGCGCTTGGCGTCGTACATCGCGTTGTCGGCATCGCGCAGCAGCATGGCGGGTGCGGCGGACGAGTCGTCGGTGACCACGATGCCGATGCTGGCGGTGACGACCAGGTGCGCCTCGCCGATCGTGACCGGCGCGCTCAGACCCTTGCGGATCCGCTCGGCCATGTCGAGTGCATCCGCCTCGTTGTCCACCTCCGCGAAGGCCACGAACTCGTCGCCGCCGAAGCGGGCGACCACGTCGACCCCGCGCGTCATCCTGGTCAGGCGGTCGGCCATCTCGTTGAGGATGACGTCACCGGCCGAGTGGTCGGCCCGGTCGTTGACGAGCTTGAAGCGATCGAGGTCGATGAACATCACGGCCAGACCGGCCCGCCGCCGCCCGACATGGCTGAGCGACTCCTGGAGCCGTTCCATGAACAGGCTGCGGTTGGCCAGGCCGGTCAGTCCGTCGTGCGAGGCCTGGTAGGCCATCTCCTCGGCCATTTCGCAGCGCTCGATGGCCAGGCCGACCATGCTCGACAGCTGCTCCAGCTTGTGGAGCTCGTCGCTGCCGAAGTAGGGCATGTAGGGGCTGATCTTGACCGCCAGCGAGTGCGTGGTCCCGCTGTGGGTCCGCACCGTGATCCGGCGCGGGGACCCTTCGTCGGGGTCCGCGTTCCCCCGCCAAGGGTCGGGTCCTTCGCTGTCGCGCCACACGGGGTAGCGCGCCACCAGGGTGCCGTCGCCGGCCAGGAGGGCGGCCTCCGATGCGCCCACGAGGGCGCAGACGTGGGGCAGGAGGTGCTCGGCCACATCGCGTGAGTCACCGGCGGAGACCAGCTCGCTGACGGCACGGCGGAACGCCACGTCCGCCTTCCGGCTCAGGAAGACCCGCACGAAGGACGGGAACACCAGGGCGACCAGGAACAGGACGCCCATGGCGACGGTGAGCGCCTCGGTCGCCAGTGTCACGGTCGGCCCCCGCAGCCCGAGCGCGGCCACGACCACTTGCACCTGGAGCCCGGCGACCGCGACGGCGAGCAGGCGCATACGGGAGGCGGCAATGGGCGGCTCGCCGCTCCCCGCCACGCACAGGCAGATGACCACGTAGGCGAACAGGAACCCGAAGGCCACGGCGAACGCCACGCGGTAGGCGATGAAATCCGGGGGCGGCGGCGCCCCGGGTGCGGGCAGGTAGTCGAGCGCGAAGGTGAAGGCGATGATGGCGATCGTGACGCCCGCGGCGAGGGTGCTGACCGCCCGGCTCGGCCGGTGGAACGTCGCCGCGAACCGGAACAGGCAGTACGGCATCAGCAGGAGCAGCGCCACCAGCGCCTTGGCCGCCACGTTGTGGTGGGTGACGAGCGTGGGATCGATCTTGGTCGTCAGGGCGAGCCCGCCGAGGATGGCAAAGGACACGGCGACCCATCCGGCCCCGGGGATCCGGTGGCGGATCCACTCCAGCGCGGTGAGCGCGGCCAGGAGGACGAACTCCACCAGCGAGACGTTGGACAGGACCTGTGTCCAGTGTGTCACCGTGCCGTGTCCTCCTCCGCCTTGGCGCCCGGATCATCGAGGTGGACGGCGGTCCCCTCTCCAGGTGCGCCAGACCCAGAACGCCTCGCAGACCCTATCTCCCCGGCCGTCCGCCCGTGGGGTACTTCATACCCTCTTCACCTTGGTGTCACCTGTGTTCGCGCGAGGCCCGTCGTGCTCACGGACCGGGCCGCCACCGGTCGACACGACGCGGTGTCGGCACACGGCCGCCGTCGGCCTCTCCAGACGTGCGATCGTCACGTCGTCGCGGCCGCTGCCCGCGGCCAACCCCGCGATCGGGACGCTCCCCCCGCCGTGTCGGTACTGTGAGGCACCGTTCGTAGGAGGTGGCATGGCGCAGGACTGGGCACGGCCCGTGGTGCACTGGGAGATCGAGGCCCGGGACCCCGAGCGCCAGCGTGCCTTCTACGCCGACCTGTTCAACTGGCAGATCGGTGACGGGTTCATCATGGGGATCCCTGCCGGCATCGGTGGCCCCGAGCCAGGCCCGGCAGGCCACATCCGCGGCGGCGAACGGTCGGGCGTGTCGCTCTACGTGCAGGTGGCCGACCTGCGGGCCTCGCTGGAGCGCTCGGTCGTCCTCGGCGCCACCATCGTGGCGGAACCCTTCGACGTGCCCGGCGGGCCTACGCTGGCCGGCATCACCGATCCCGAGGGCAACCCGCTCATGCTCGTGCAGGCCTGACGCGATGTCGATCGTCGAGATCACGACCTTCAGGCTGGCCGAGGGGGTCACGGACGACTCGTTCCTCGCCCTCGACCGCAGGATCCAGACCGAGCTGGTGCCCAACCAGCCGGGCTTCCTGCGGCGCACGACGGCGCGCCACGGGGACGAGTGGCTGGTGGTCACGCTGTGGGCCTCCGACGCCGACGCCGGTGCCTTCCAGAGGGCCGTGGACGGCCATCCGCTGCAGGCCGAGCTCGAGCACGCGGCGGAGGCGGGCACCCTGCACCTCACCCGCTACACCACTTTGGACTGAGGTGGACCTCGCCGAGCTCAAGGTGACGCGTTACGAGGTGCGTGACCGCATCGCCACCGTGACGCTCGACCGGCCCGACCGCCTCAACGCGTGGACAGGGCGAATGCATGCCGAGTACCGGGCGTTGCTGGACCGGGCCGGCACCGACCCGGCGGTGCGCGTCATCGTCGTCACCGGAGCGGGACGGGCCTTCTGCGCCGGCGCGGACAGCCGTGCGCTCGAGGGTCACGTCGAACGTGGTGCCTACGACGCCGGGCTGGGCGACGACGTGGCCATGCCGGGCTACGGTGTCCGCCCCGAGTTCGACGCGGACTTCGCATATCACTTCGGCGTCCCGAAGCCGATCATCGCCGCCGTCAACGGCCCGGCCGCGGGGGTGGGCCTCGTCCTCGCCTGCTACTGCGACCTTCGCTTCGCGGCGTCGGGCGCCAAGCTCACCACGTCCCACGGGCGGCTCGGGCTGCCGGCCGAGTACGGGCTGTCGTGGCTCCTGCCCCGCCTGATCGGTGTGACCCGGGCCGCCGACCTCTTGCTGTCGAGCCGCGTCGTGCTGGCCGAGGAGGCCGAGCAGCTCGGACTGGTCAATCGGGCGCTCCCGCCGGCGGATCTGCTGCCGCAGGTGTACGCCTATGCCGGGCGGCTCGCCACGGAGATCGCGCCGACGTCGGCGGCCGTGACGAAGCTGCAGCTCTACCGGGACCTCCACAGCGACGTTGCGACGTCGGTCGACGACGCCTCCTCGCGTATGGCCGAGATGATGCGCGGCGCCGACTTCGCCGAGGGGGTGGCCGCCCTGACCGAGAAGCGCCCGCCGGCCTTTGCGGACCGGCCCCTGTGACGGCCGCCCACCTCATGTGAGGGATCAGCCGTCGACGCCGGCCGGGAGCTTGGACGGATCCCAACCGAGGAGGGCCACCGCCTGGCGGAACGCGAAGCGGTCGGTCATGCCCGCCACGTAGGTGACGGCGGCCCGCACCGCGTCCGGGCTCCCGGCGAGGACGTCGGAGGGCTCGGGTGGGGGCGTGGCGCGGTCGGTGATCAGGTGCGGCCGGTCCGAGAAGTGCTCGACGAGGGCCCGGAGCACGCTGACCACGGCGTCCCCCTGGCGCAACGACGCGTCGCGCAGATAGATGCGCTCGTAGTTGCAGGCCCGGAATGCGGCCAACGCCTCCGCCCCCTCTTCTTCCATGCCCACCCGTCCCGTGCGCAGGGTGGCCGAGACGACGCCGGCGATGAAGGCGCCCAGCTGGGCGCTGCGTCGCTCGCCGCACAGCGTGCGGACGGCCGCGGGCAGCTGATGAGGGGCGACGATGCCGGACAGGACGGCGTCCTCCCAGTCGTGACAGACGTAGGCGATCCGGTCGGCCCAGCTCACGACCTCGCCCTCGGGGGTGGCCGGGGCGGGCCGGGACCAGCTGTGGTTGGCGATGCCGTCGACCGTCTCGGCGCACAGGTTGAGCGGGGCCAGGGACACGAGCGCCCCCCAGGGCGCGTGGTCGAAACCACCGGGCACGTAGGGGTCGAGCGCATCCTCGCTGGCATGGCCGCCGGGGCCGTGCCCGCAGTCGTGGCCGAGGGCGATGGCCTCGGTGAGGTCCACGTTGAGACGGCATGCACGCGCGATCGCCGTGGCGACCTGTGCCACCTCGAGCGCATGGGTCAGGCGGGTGCGCTGGTGGTCCTGGGGGAACACGAAGACCTGCGTCTTGCCGGCCAGGCGGCGGAAGGAGCTGGCGTGGAGGATGCGGTCGCGGTCACGCTCGAAACAGGTGCGCCACGCGTCGGGCTCCTCGGGCTCGCGCCGGTTGCCGGCGCCCGACGAGCGGGTGGCGCCGGGCGCCAGCAACGACTCCTCGAGCTCCTGGCGTTCCTCGCGCCCTCTGGGCATGGCGGGGAGGGCACCTCCGGTGCGGGGGGATCCCGGCGGCGGTCCGACACGGGCGTGCGAGTCGGCGTGGGCCAGGCGGACGGGCCCCGAATAGCCCGACATCGTCGCCGCCCAGCGGGCGCTGCGCTCCGTCGTGGCGGGCTTCGGCGTGCCGCTCATGCACTGCAGTCTGCCCGGTCGCTGTAACGTCCAGGTGGCCCCCGGGACCGACCGGGAGCCCCGAGAGGAGTGAGACCAGGTGGACGTGCGCATCGGCATCACCCACACACCCAAGGAGCTCGAGGTGGAGATGCCCGACGACGCCGATCGCGACAAGGTCGTCGCCGACATCGAGAAGCTGCTCAAGACCGGCGACGGGGTCCTCTGGCTCACCGACAGGAAGGGCCGCCGGGTCGGCATCCCGGTCGTCAAGGTCGCCTACGTCGAGGTCGGCGCTCCGTCCTCGGACCGCCGCGTCGGGTTCGGCGCCCCCTGAGGACGTCCACGTCTGTGCGGCAGGCACGGGGGCGGTGAGCGCGGCCCCGGACCTGCTCGACCTGCGACTGCTCTTCGTCACCGGCAAGGGCGGCGTGGGCAAGACCACGGTCGCCGCGGGCCTCTCGCAGCTGGCCGCGGAGCACGGCAAGCGCGTCCTCGTCTGCGAGGTCGACGCCAAGGGCGACGTGACCTCCCTGTTCGAGGCACCGCCCACCGACTTCACACCGCGGGAGATCGCGCCCGGGGTCTGGTCGATGTCGATGGACACGGAGGCCTCGCTGCGCGAGTACCTCAAATTGCAGTTGCGCATTCCGGTGGTGGGCCGCATCGGTCCGCTGGCCAAGGCCTTCGACTTCGTGGCGACCGCGGCGCCGGGCGTCCGTGAGATCCTCACCGTGGGCAAGCTGTGCTGGGAGGTGCGCGAGTCCCACTACGACATCGTGATCGTCGACGCCCCGGCCAGTGGCCACATCATCGGGCAGCTGGCCGCGCCGCAGGCCATCAACGACCTGGTCAAGGTCGGGCTGATCCGCAGCCAGACGGACTGGATGCTCGACATCCTCTCAGACGCGCGCCAGACGGGACTCGTCGCGGTCTGCACGCCCGAGGAGATGCCGGTGAACGAGACGCTCGAGCTCGCCACCAGGGTGCGCGAGGAGACGACGGTGCGCATGTCGGCCGTCGTCATCAACCGCGTCCTGCCCGAGCTCTTCGGCCAGCGCGAGGAGGAGATCTTCGAGCAGCTGCGGGAGTCCGGCGTCGAGCGCGTGCTGTCGGAGCGGGCGGGGGGGACGGTGACCCCGGTGCTCGAGGCCGCCCGGCTCGCCGTGACCATGCGGCGGACCCGCTCGGCCCACATGCAGCGGCTCCAGGCCGGTCTGCCCGAAGGGCTCCCCGTGCTGCTCCTGCCGTACCTCTTCGCGCGCAGCTTCGGGGCACGCACGACGCGCCAGGTGGCCCGAGCCCTCGGCGAGGAGCTGGGACTGTGACGGCGGCCGCGCCCGGTGCGGCCAAGACGGTGGCGCAGCTGCTCGCCGCCAAGGACATCGTCATCGCCTGCGGGCCGGGCGGGGTGGGCAAGACGACGACGGCAGCCGCGCTCGCTGCGACCGCGGTGGTCGAGCAGGGCGGCCGCGTGCTGGTGCTCACCGTCGACCCGGCGCGCCGGCTGGCCGACGCACTTGGGTTGAAGGGGATCGGGAACGACGAGGTCCGCATCACCGACGATGTGTTCGAGCGGGCGTCGGCCCACCCCAGGGGCGAGCTCTGGGCGGCGATGCTCGACACCAAGCAGAGCTGGGACGACCTCATCCGCACCCATGCCCCCGACGCCGAGACGCGCGAGCAGATCCTCGCCAACCCGCTGTACCAGAACATCTCTGGGCGCTTCGTACAGTCGCACGACTACATCGCCATGGAGCGCCTCTACGAGATCCACTCCGAGGGCGCCTACGACCTCATCGTGGTGGACACGCCTCCGACGCGCAACGCGCTCGACTTCCTCGATGCACCGCAGCGCATGGCCGACTTCTTCTCGTCCCGGTTGCTGCGGTGGCTCATCGTGCCCTACCGCTCGCGTCTGGTGAACTTCGCGTCGAAGCCCTTCTACCAAATTGCCGACCGCATCCTCGGCACGCAGTTCCTCGCCGACATCTCCGAGTTCTTCATCCTCTTCCAGTCGATGTACGCCGGCTTCGTCGAGCGGGCCGAGGCGGTGACACGGCTCCTCTCGGACCGGCGTACCACCTTCATGGTCGTCTCGACGCTCGAGGCCACGCCCGTGCGGGAGGCGGAGTTCTTCTCGGCGGAGCTGACGGCGCGCAAGCTGCACCTCGGCGCGGTCGTGCTCAACAAGGTGCTGCCCGGGTACCTGCGCGACCCGCAGGCGGACAAGCTGGCCCAGTCCATGACCGGCCGGACCACCGAGCTGGCGGACGGGCTCACCGACGACCCGGTCGTGGCGGCGCGCGTTCTGGGGGAGGTGGCGGAGAGCTTCCTCAACTTCGGAGTGGTGGCCCGCCGCGAGGCCGAGCAGCAGGCCGAGCTCAAGGGCACGCCCGACGTGCTGGTGACCGTGCCGTTCTTCGACGCCGACATCTACGACATGGGCGGGCTGCTCCAGCTCGGCGCGCAGGTCTGGGACTGAGCAGCCCGGTGGCGGGCGGCCCGGGCGTCGGCCCCGGGCGCGGCGCCTACCATGCGTGCATGGCCCAGCTCATCAATCCAGAGGTGCTCGAGTACGCCGACGCGCACACGACGGCTCCTCCGGGCCACCTCGAGTCGGTGGATGCCTCCACCAGGGAGGGGTTCGCCGCCTGGGGGATGATGGTGGGCCGCCAGGAGGGTCGCTTCCTGGAGCTCCTGGTGTTCGCCACCCAGGCGAGCAGCGTCCTCGAGATCGGCACCTTCACGGGCTACTCGGCCATCGCCATGGCGGCCGGCCTCGGCAGAGACGGCGCCATCATCTCGCTCGAGGTCGACCCGCACCACGCCCAAGTGGCGCGAGGGAACATCGCGGCCGCAGGGCTCGAGAGCCACATCAGCGTGATCGAGGGCCCGGCACTGCGCTCCCTCGAGGAGCTGCAGGGTCCGTTCGACCTCGTCTTCATTGACGCCGACAAGGTCTCCTACGACGCCTACTACGAGGCGGTGCTGCCCAAGCTGGCGCCGCACGGGCTCATCGTGGCCGACAACACGCTGCAGAGGGGCGGTGTCCTGGCGTCGGAGCACGACCCGCACGAGGGGGCCCGGGCACTGCGCGCCTTCAACGACAAAGTCGTGAGCGACCCTCGCGTCGTGTGCGTCCTGACCACCATCCGCGACGGCGTGACACTGATCCGCCGGGCCGGCTGAAGGCCCGGCCGGGTGCGGGAGCGGTGCGGAGCAGGACGGTGACGGGCTGACATGCTCGACTACCACCTCCATCTGTGGCCGCACCACGAGCACGACACCCCACTGCGGGTCGAGCAGCTGGCCGAGTACTGCGAGCAGGCGGAGGCCGCCGGGGTCACCGAGCTCGCCCTGACCGAGCACCTGTACCGCTTCCGCCAGGCCGACGCGCTCCTGGGCGGCTTCTGGGACGACGGGCGGGTGCCGCCCGCGTTGGCGGAATCCATGGCCGGCTACTGGAAGTTCCACGCTACCGCCGACCTCGACGCCTACGTGGCGTGCGCGCAGGAGGCCAAGGACGCCGGCCTGCCCGTCGTCATCGGCCTCGAGGTCGACTACTACGAGGGCCGCATGGACGACGTGGCCCGCCTGCTCGGGGGGTACCCCTTCGACGTCCTGCTGGGCTCGGTGCACTGGGTCGGCGGCTGGCGGTTCGACGATCTCGACGACCCGGTGTCGATGGAGCAGTGGTCGGTGCGCCAGGTCGACGCCTGCTGGGACGCCTACACCGCGGCGATGGAGGAGCTGGCCGCCTCGGGTGCGTGCGACGTGCTGGCCCACCCCGACCTGATCAAGGTCGCCGGGTACGTGCCGGACGCGCCGGCCGAGTGGTGGGACCGGATCGCGGAGGCGGCCTCGTCGTCGGGCATGGCGGCGGAGTTGTCCTCGTCCGGTTGGCGCAAGCCGGTGGGGGAGCAGTATCCGGCCCAGGGACTGCTCGAGCGTTTCGTGGCGCGCCGCGTCCCGCTCACCACGGCGTCGGACGCGCACCACCTCGACCATGTCGCGCACCGGGCCGAGGACCTCCGCGCGCTGCTGGCCTCGGTCGGCGTCGGCGAGCTGCAGGGGTACCGGGCCCGGGCCCCGCACGCGGTGCCCGTGGCGCGCGCCGGGGCGGGATCGGGCCACCCCGCCGTCGAACCGTCGGGGGCGTAGGTGCCGACCCCGGCCGAGCTGGCGCAGAGCCACACCGACCTCAAGCCCGAGGAGCTCGAGCATCTGCAGCGGCTGCTCGGGAGCTGGAGCGTGCTGGCCGACCTCTCCTTCTCCGACCTCCTGCTCCTGGTGCCGGTGCACACCGTGGGCGAGGACCAGGCCCGTGAGGCGGGGGAGGACCCCGAGCTCGTCGTGCTCGGGCAGATGCGGCCGAACAACCGCCCCACGCTGGTGGACCAGGATCTCGTCGGCCAGACCGTCAACGAGTCGCAGTGGACGCTGGTCGCTCACTGCCTGCACTCCGGCGAGATCGTGCGCGGCAGCATCCACCACCCGGTCCTCGGCGAGCAGGTCCCGGTGGAGAACATCCCCGTCCGCTTCGAGGGCCGGATCATCGCCGCGCTGCTCCGTGTCTCCCTGGCGCCGCTCAAGGGTCCGACCAGCATGTACGAGCGCACCTACCTCGACGTGTTCGAGAGGCTGGCCGACATGGTGGCGCAGTCCGCCTTCCCCTTCCCCGACGAGGACGTCGGTACCGAGGAGGCCCCGCGGGTGGGCGACGGGGTCGTCGTGGTCGACGCCGACGGGCGGGTGGAGTTCGCCTCGCCGAACGCGATGAACGCGTTCCACCGCATGGGGATCTACACCCAGCCCGAGGGGCGCCGGTTCGGCGACCTCGACATCGAGGAGTCGGCCGTCGAGTGGGCCCTCGCCACCGGGCGCCCCGTCGTGGAGGAGGTCGAGCGCCGCCCCGACGTCATCGTCCTCGTGCACTGCATCCCGCTGCTGTCGCACGGCGTGGTCACGGGGGCGATGATCCTGCTGCGCGACGTCACCGACGTGCGACGCCTCGACCGGCTGCTCCTCTCCAAGGACGCGGCCATCCGGGAGGTGCACCACCGCGTCAAGAACAACCTGCAGACGATCTCGTCGCTGTTGAGCCTCCAGGCCCGCCGGGTGGGCGACCGCGCCGCCCGGGTGGCGCTCCACGAGGCGGAGCGCCGCGTGCGCTCCATCGCGCTCGTGCACGAGATCCTGTCGCGCGACCCGAGCGACCAGGTGCCCTTCGCCGAGATCGTCGCCTCGCTGGTGCAGATGGCCGAGGACTCGGTCGTGTCGTCGCAGCCCATCGTGATCTCGGTCCACGGGGACCTCGGCGAGGTCACGGCCGACGTGGCCACGCCGCTGGCGGTGACGGTGGCCGAGTTGCTGCAGAACGCCGTCGAGCACGCCTTCGACCCCGAGGCCGGCGCCGGCACCAACTGGGCGACCGGGTTGGAGGGAGCAGGCGGTGCCGCGGGCGCCGCCACAATGGGCCACGTCGACCTCACGATGTCGAACGAGGAGACGGAGCTGCGCGTCGAGGTGCGCGACGACGGGCTGGGACTGCCGGAGGGGTTCGACATCGAGCGGACGTCGAGCCTCGGCCTCTCGATCGTGCGCGACCTCGTGGTCAGCCAGCTGGAGGGGACGATCTCAATGGAGGCCATGCCCGCATTCGAGGGCGGGGGGACGCGGGTGGCGATCTCGGTGCCGGTGCGGGCACCGAGATGAGCGCGGCGGCCGGTCGGGTGGCCCGCCCCCGGGAGGGTCTACGGCCAGGCCCGGCGCGCGGTGCTCAGAATGCGGCGCGCTGCGAACGGCGTGCGGCCAGCCACGCCTTGCGCAGCTTGCGGCGCTCCTCCTCGGAGGTGCCGCCCCACACGCCCGACTCCTGGTTCGTCGCCAGTGCGAAGTCCAGGCAGGGCTCGAGCGCCTCGCAGGAGCGGCAGACGCGCTTGGCAGCCTCGATCTGGTCGACCGCGGGGCCGGTCGTGCCGACGGGGAAGAAGAGGTCCGGTTCGGTGTTGCGGCAGGCGGCCATCCGCCGCCAGTCGTCCGCGTCCCAGTCGACTGTCCGGTTCCACATGAGAGCCATCGGGTGTGCCTCCACCAGCATTGTGATCCTTTTCACATGATCGGGCCCAAAAGGTGTCCGTCCGTGAAAAGCGGGTTAACGGGTCAGAGGGTAACGGCCTGCCGAAGGGCTGGCAAGGAGTTTTCGTGCAAAATTCCGCCGCCCGCGCGCTGCATCCGTGACAGGTGGATCGGAGGTGACCGGTGACGGCGGTGTACGCACACAGGGGTTGCACCGAGGGTTTCACCGAGAACACGCTGGACGCCTTCGCGGAGGCGCGGCGTCTGGGGGCCGACGGGGTCGAGCTGGACGTGCGGCTGACCGCCGACGGGGCCCTGGCGGTGCACCACGACGCCGAGATCCCCGGGCTCGGCTTCATCGCAGCGCTGGGCGTGGCCGATCTGCCGGCCCACGTGCCGCTCCTGCCCGATGCCCTGGCCGTCTGCGACGGGATGGTCGTCAACGTCGAGATCAAGAACGCCCCCCAGGACCAGGGGTGGGACCCGACCGAGGCGGTGGCGGCGCTGACGGCGGCGGCCATCGAGGAGGCCGGATGGGCCGAGCGGGTGATCGTCTCCTCCTTTCAGCCCGCCACGCTGCTGGCGGTGCAGGCGGCAGACGGCCGGCTGGCGCTCGGCGCGCTGTGGGGGTTCGCCGCCGACCCGGGGCCGGCTCTCGGCGAAGCCGTCGCGGCGGGGTTCCGGGCCGTTCACCCCTTCGTGACCTCGGTCACCCCCGAGCTGGTGGCGGAGGCGCACGCGGCGGGCCTCGCCGTCAACGTGTGGACGGTGAACGCGCCGGATGACCTGCGGGCGATGGTGGATCTGGGGGCGGACACGGTCATCACGGACCGGCTCCGTGCCGCGCTCGCCGCCACCCGCGGCGGGCACGGGGGCTGAGGCCCGGCCCGGGAGCGGAAAAGGGCCTGTCACCGGGCCGAATGGCGGCCGACCGCCCCGGTCCACAAAGATGGTCGGCCATGAACGTCGTCGTATGCGTGAAGCAGATCCCCGATCCGGCCGCCCCCGGAGCGCTGAAGCCGGACACCAACACCCTCGACCGGTCCGGCAAGCTCATCATGGACGACTCGGACAACTACGGGGTCGAGATGGCCCTCCAGCTGGCCTCCGGCGAGGGCGACGAGGTGACCCTGGTCTCCATGGCCCCCGGCGGCGAGACGTCGGGCCTGCGCACCGGCCTCGCCATGGGCGCGGCCAAGGCGATCCTGGTCAGCGACGATGCGCTGGCGGGCAGCGACGCGCTGGGGACGGCCAAGGTGCTGGCCGCCGCCATCGGGCGGGCCAACCCCGACCTCGTCGTCATGGCCACCGAGTCCACTGACGGCTACACCGGCACCCTGCCCGTGCAGGTGGCCGAGCTCATGGGGCTGCCGTCGGTCACCTTCGCCAAGGCGATCTCCGTCGACGGTGGCTCGGTCAAGGTCGAGCGGCAGACCGAGGCGGGCTACGACGAGGTGGTCTGCCCCATGCCGGCCGTGGTGACGGTCACGGCGGGCGTCGTCGAGCCGAGGTACCCCTCGTTCAAGGGGATCATGGCGGCCAAGTCCAAGCCGGTCGACAACCTGACGATCGCCGACCTCGGCATCGACGCGTCGCAGGTGGGCGCCGCAGGCGCCGGCCAGTTGATCACCGACGTCTCGGAGGCCGAGGCGCGCTCCGGCGGGGAGATCGTGGTGGACGAGGGCGACGGCGCGCAGCGCGTGGTGGCCTTCCTCGAGCAGCTGAAGGTGGTCTGAGATGCCGATCGACAAGGTGTGGGTGCTGGCCGAGGTGGGCGACAACGGTCCGACACCGGTCACGCTCGAGCTGTTGACCGAGGCCCGCGCGGTTGCATCGACGGTCGAGGCCGTGGCGTGGGGGGCGGACGTGGCGTCGCTGGCCGGTCCCCTCGGGGAGTACGGGGCGTCCACCGTCCACGACATCGGCGACCTCGGTGGCGCGTTGCCCGGCGTGCCCGTGGCCGCTGCGATCGCCGCGCTCGCGCAGGGTGGCAACGCGCCGGACGCGATCCTGATGCCGGCCACCTACGACGGCCGTGACGTGGCGGGGCGCCTCTCCGCCAAGCTCGACCGCCCCGTGCTCACCAATGTGACGGGCCTGGTCGAGGTTGACGGTGGGCTGGCCAGCCAGCACCCGGTCTTCGGCGGCAGCCACATCGTGACGGCGCGCTTCACCGGCGCGGGCCCCGGCATCTTCGTCATCCGTGCCAAGTCCTTCGCTGCGGAGCCGTCGGGCGGCGCCGCCGCCGCGGTCGTGCCGGCCGCGGTCCCCGACGTCGCAGCCACCAACACGGCCAGGATCGTCGAGCGCCACGTCGAGGAGCGCAGCGGGCCCAAGCTGGACGAGGCCGCAGTGGTCGTCTCGGGGGGTCGCGGACTGGGCGACGCGGCCAACTACGCGTTGATCGAGGAGCTGGCCAAGCTCCTCCACGGTGCGGCCGGCGCGAGCCGCGCCATCGTCGACGCCGGCTGGGTGCCCTACTCGCACCAGGTCGGCCAGACCGGCAAGACCGTGAAGCCGACCGTCTACATGGCGTGCGGGATCTCGGGCGCCACGCAGCACCTGGTGGGCATGAAGGGTTCGAAGAACATCATCGCGATCAACAAGGACCAGGAGGCCCCCATCTTCTCGGTGGCCGACCTCGGGATCGTGGGCGACGTGCACAAGGTCCTGCCGGCGTTGATCGAGGCGCTCAAGGCCAAGAGCTGAGCCTCGGCGACTGACGGGCGGCGCGGCGGTCCGCTCACCGCCCGGCCACCCCGATTTGGGGGTGGGCCGGCGATGCTGGCAGAGTGGTGGGTGACGTTGAGCCGGCCGTGCCGGGGCCACACCCGGCTGTCGCGTGCCCCGCGTGCGCGCTCTGACGGGGCGACCGGCGGTACATTCGGCGCACCTTCCTGATCTCGCCGATGCTCTTTCCCACCATCGACTTCGCAATCTTCTTCGCCGTCGCGTACACGGTGAACTGGCTGCTCAACCCCTACGCGCGCTGGTGGAAGCTCGCCATGATCGCGCTGAGCTACGTGTTCTACGGCTGGGTCGGGTGGAGCTACTGCCTCCTGTTGCTGGCCACCACCGTCGTGTCCTTCACCGGGGCAGCCTGGGTGTCGGCGACACGCGACGAGCGCAGCCGGCGCATCGCCATGGCGGTCTCGGTCGGCATGCTGCTCGGGATCCTCGGCTGGTTCAAGTACTACGGCTTCGTCTCGGTGAACGTCGACAACGTCACCCATGTCGTCGGGCTCGGCCGGGCGATCCCCCTCCTGCAGGTGGGACTGCCCATCGCCATCTCCTTCTTCACCTTCATGGCCATCAGCTACGTGGTCGACGTCTACCGGCGGGAGCTCGAGCCGGCCAAGCCGCTGGACTTCGCGCTCTACCTCTCGTTCTTCCCGCATCTGCTGGCCGGGCCGATCGTGCGGGGGACCGAGCTGCTGCCCCAGATCCGCCGCCGTCGCGACCCGGACGCCGTCGACTACTCGCGCGCCTTCTGGCTGATCCTGGCCGGGCTGTTCAAGAAGGTCGTGATCTCGTCCTACGTCTCGAGCGCGATCGTGACGCCCGTCTTCACGTCCCCCAGCCAGCACTCTGCCCCCGAGGCGATCTTCGCAGCGTGGGGCTACGCCGTGCAGATCTATTGCGACTTCAGCGGCTACACCGACATCGCCATCGGCCTCGCGCTCCTGCTCGGCATCCGCTTCCCGCAGAACTTCGACGCGCCGTACACGGCGCGCAACCTGCAGGATTTCTGGCGGCGCTGGCACATGACGCTCTCGCGCTGGCTGCGCGACTACCTGTACATCCCGCTCGGCGGGAGTGCGGGCAGCCAGGCCCAGACGATCCGCAACATCATGATCACCATGGTGCTCGGCGGCCTCTGGCACGGCGCGGCCTGGACGTTCGTGATCTGGGGCGCGCTGATGGGGCTGGGGCAGAGCTTCGGCCACCTGCGCCGCACCAGCCGCGTGCGCCGGGGGCTGCCGGCCGTCGCGGACGGCCCGGTGCGGGTCTGGGTGCAGCGGTTCCTCACCTTCCAATTCGTCTGCCTGGGCTGGGTGTTCTTCAACGCCTCGGGCACCTCGCAGGCCTTCGCCGTGCTGGGCCGGGTGTTCAAGGGGTGGGGCCAGGCGTCCCCGCTGGTCACGCCCCTGCTGGTCGTCACCGTCCTGGGCACGATCGCCTCCCAATTCGTGCCCCAGTTGAGCGTGGGCCGCCTGCAGGCCGCGTTCTCCCGGCAGCGGACGGCCGTACAGGTCGGCCTGCTCGGCTTCGCGCTGCTGGGCATCACCACCTTCGGTCCTGTGGGCGTCGCGCCCTTCATCTACTACCGCTTCTGATGACGGACGCCCGCACACCACCCCACCACGTGCAGTGGGAGTCGACGGCGGAATGGCGATCGCACCAGCACGCGGAACTGGCGCCACCCGACGACGGCCGGGTGCGGGTCCGGTGGACCCGCGCGCTGGCGCTCGCCCTCGGTGCGTTCGCGTTGTGGTTCCTTTTGTTCGCGCCGACGCTGCAGCACAACGCGCAGGTCTCGCCCGTCGGCACACGCCGCACCGTGAGCCTGGACGTCGTGGGGCCGGTGGCGGCGCTCAGCCGGGCGCTGGGCCTCTCGCACATCGTGTCGGTGACGGGTCGGGGCAACGGCCTCGCCACCGGGTCGGTGGCGCTCTCGTCGTCGGGGCCGCGGCCCGTCGTGCCGCGGCGCGGTCCGCGTCACGGGACCACACCGGGGCACGGCGGCAGCTCACCGACCCCGACGACGGCACCGCCCAACCCGAAGCTCCCCACGGCGGCCGACCCCCTTCGGGTCCTGATCGTGGGCGACTCCATCGGCCTCGACATGGGCGGACCGCTGCAGTCCGACCTGGCCGGGACCGGCGTCGTCAACGCGGCCCTCGACGGCCGGGTGAGCACAGGCCTGACCCGCCCCGACTACTTCGACTGGCCGGCGGAGCTGACGGCGGACCTCAAGTCGACGCAACCGCAGGTCGTCGTGGTCATGATCGGGGCCAACGACGCCCAGGACTTCCTCGGTCCGCCGGACGTGCCCTACACCTCGTCGCAGTGGAACACCCTGTACGCCCAGAGGGTGGCCCAGTTCATGCAGATCGCCGAGAGCGGGGGCGCCACGGTGGTGTGGGTGGGCATGCCACCCATGCAGGACCCGGGTCTGAACGCGCAGATGTCCGATCTCAACGCCGTGGTCCAGCAACGGGCGGTCGCCGCCCACCCCGCGGTCACCTACGTCAGCACGGACAAGTCGCTGGGGACCGCTCAGGGGGGCTACACCGCCTTCGTCACGAACGCGGCAGGGCAGATCGTCAACGTGAGGACCCCCGACGGCACGCACCTGACGCCGGGCGGCGGGCAGGTCGTGGCCCAGCAGGTGATCGCCGAGCTGCAGTCGCTCGGCTACCACATTTAGCCCGCCCGGACCCGGCGACGGCCCTCCGCTCAGACGAGCGGCCAGGGGTACGGGGGCCAGCCCCCGTCGTCGACCAGCTCGGGCAGGGCGCGCAGGCTGAGGAGCCAGGCCACGCGGTCGAGGGTGGCGGCCAGCTCGGCCGGCTCGATCAGCTCGCACAGCGCCGGTGGCGGCCCGTCGTGGGCCAGCCGCGCCAGGTCCTCCTGCACCGCGGCCTCCAGGGGTGCCCCGCCGAAGTCCCAGATCACGGTGCGCAGCTTGTCGTCGGCGTTGAAGCACAGCCCGTTGTCGATGGCCCAGAGCCGGTCCTCGGCCAGGAGGACGTGGCCGCTCTTGCGGTCGGCGTTGTTGGCCACGACGTCGAACGCGCACAGGCGCATCAGCACGGGGTGCCACCTCGGCTCGTCGCGCAGGGTGAAGTAGTGCGACGTGCCGTCCTCGTGGACGAACCGTTGGACCGAGCCGGGCCCGAAGGGTCCTTGGCGGCGCTCCACCGTCTCGGGCACCAGCCCCCAGCCGAGGTGCTCGGAGAGCACGTAGGCGGCCACCTCGCGCCGGAAGAGCCCTCCGGGGAAGTCCCACAGTGGGCGCTCCCCCTTGTGCGGCTTGTAGACGGCCAGGAGCTCTTCGCCGTCCAGGCGGCAGGTCACGAGCAAGGTCGCGTTCGAGCTGCCCGCGATCCGCCCGTGCACCTCCATCTCACCGTCGGTGAGCACGTGTTCGACGGCGGCGTCGGGCACGGCCCTCAGGAAGCCGGTGGCCGGTGCCCGTTGGTGCGCGGGCAGTTGTGCCCAGCGGGGTCAAGGGGGAGCGCGCACAGCGGGCAGGGCGGCCGCCCCGACTCCACGAGGCGCGTGGCGTGGATGGCGAAGGCGGCGGCCTGCTCGCGCGTCAGCGCCACCCGCAGGACGTGCCCGCTCTCCTCCACATCGTCCTCCTCGCCCTCCTCGTCCTCGACGTCGATCTCCTCGAGGACGAGGACGACGCGGTCGAGCTCCTCGTCGTAGGAGACGCCGATGGTGCCCACGACCCATTCGAATTCCTCGGTGCCGTAGAAGTCGAGGTCCTCGGGCAGGTGCCCCGGGCGGCCCAGCTCCTTGACGATGCGCCCGAGGTAACCGGCGAGGACGGCGACCTGCTGCTTCTCCACTTTGACCGTCGTCTCGGACAGTCCCTGACGGCAGTAGAAGAGGAAGAGGCGGTGGCCCACCTCGCCGATCACCCCGACCGTGCAGTGGTCGGGCGCGTCGAAGTCGAAGTCGTCGTTCACCGCAACCCCATCGTCACGACGGCGCCAGCTCCTCCAGCGTGCCCGTCGAGTTCACGCACAGCACGATCGGGCCGCCGGCGCCGAAGAGGATCGCAGAGATGGAGCAGGGCGAGATCGTGATGCGCTGCATGAGGTCGAGCGGCACCCCCGCGGCAGCGGCGACGATGGCCTTGATCGGATCGGCGTGCGAGACGGCCACGATCGTCTCCCCGGGGTGGTCCGCCACGAGGGTGAGCACCGCGTCCATGGACCGGACCGACATCTCGGCGAACGACTCGCCATCGGGGAACCGGAACCCGCCGGGCCAGCGGTGGACGGTGGGCCACTCCTTGGTCCGGTACAACCGCGCCAGGGGCTTCTCGGTCCAGGCGCCCACGTCGACCTCGACGAGCCCGGGTGCCGTCCGCACCCGCAGGCCGAGCGCCTTGGCGATGGGAGCCGCAGTCTCCCGTGTCCGCTCCAGGGGCGACGCGTAGACGGCGCTGGGGGCCTTGGTCAGGGCGGCGATCCGATCGGCCGCTGCCCCGGCCTGTGCCCGCCCCTTCTCGGAGAGGTGGAGCCCGCCGGCGCGACCGGGCAGCATCTTGCCCGTGGTGGGCGTGGTGCCGTGGCGCACGAGCAGCACAGCGGTTGCGGGGGGAGCCTTCCGGCCACGACGAGACGCGGGTCGGGTCGAGGCGGATCGGGCTGACGGCGGCACGGGAGCCCATCGTAGGCTCTGCGCAGTGGCCTCCAACCGTGCCCAGAGGGACTCCTTGGCCAAGGTGCAACGGGAGGTGACGGCGTGCCGCCGCTGTCCCCGCCTGGTGAGCTGGCGCGAGGAGGTGGCCCGGACCGGCCGGGCCTCGTACGCCGGACAGGTGTACTGGGGCCGTGGCGTCCCGGGCTTCGGCGACCCGCACGCCACGCTGGTCATCGTCGGCCTGGCGCCTGCGGCGCACGGTGCCAACCGGACCGGGCGGATGTTCACCGGGGACCGGTCCGGCGACTGGCTCTTCGCCGCGCTGTACCGGGCCGGCTTCGCATCGCAGCCGACCAGCACCTCCCGTGAGGACGGCCTCGTCCTCACGGGTGCCTACATCACCGCGACCGTGCACTGCGCGCCGCCCGCGAACAAGCCGGAGCCGTCCGAGCGGGCGAACTGCGCACCGTTCCTCGCCCGGGAGCTGTCGCTGCTGCGACGGGCCGCCGTGGTGGTCGCGCTCGGGCAGGTCGCCTGGCAGGCCGTCGCGGCGCAGGCCGGCCTCCGGCCGCGCCCGACGTTCGGCCACCTCGCCGAGAGCCCGCTCCCGGGGGGGCTGGTCATGCTCGGCTCGTACCATCCCAGCCAGCAGAACACCTTCACCGGCAAGCTGACCGATTCGATGTTCGACGCGGTGTTCACGCGGGCGCGCCGGCTGCTCTCCACGGCGGACGGCGCGGCGCGGGGCTCGGCTCAGGACACGAGGTCGTAGAGGAGCCGGAAGAAGCGGATGCGCGCCGGGTCGGGCGCGATGCCGTAGCCCTCGTAGAACAGCGGTTCGAACCGCTCGCCGAAATTCCAACAGGTGCTCCAGCCGCCCGTGGCCACGTCCCACCAGCGGTCGGCCACGCCGAGCTCGCCCAGGTCGACGTAGCCCGTCACCGCACCGTCGCGCAGCAGCGCGTTGGGCGGGCAGTAGTCGCCGTGGCAGACGACGAGGTCCTCGTCGGTCGGGGCGGTTGCCACCAGCTCGGCCAGGGCCGCCGCCGGGCTCAGGTGGCGGTGCTCCTCGTGGAAGCCCCCGGGGTCGATGTCGTCGTCGGCGACCCTCCGCACCACGTGGTCCACGGCTCGCGCGGTGTCGAAGCGGAACGGGCACCACTCCTCGCCGACGGCCTCGTGGAAGGCCCGCAGCCCCCTGCCGAGCGCGGCGACGAGGGCACCGGGGTCGTCCCGCCACACCGGGTCGGTGGCGTCGCGCCCGGGCAGCGCCTCGGTGAGGAGGATCGTCGCGGCGCCCTCGTGCTCCAGCGCCACCACCGTGGGGACCGGGAGGTAGGGGGCGGCCCAGATCATCCGTTCGGACTCCCCGCGCAGAGTGGGGTGGCGGCCCTCGGTGTCGACCTTGGCGAAGCGCACGGTGCCGTCCGGGGCGGTCAGCCGCCAGGTGGTGACGGCGGGCACCAGCCGATAGGCCAACGTGGCCACCCAGCCCGGCGCGAGACGCTGCAGGACCGGCGGTGGCGCCGGCGCGTCCGGCGGGTTCCCCATGGCGTGCACGGTAGGGGGCTCGGGCGGCAACGGCTACCGTCTCGGCGACGCTGCGGGGAGGATGGGTGCGCGAACCCGACGACGTGACGCCCTGCGAGGCGTCCGAGATCACGAGCTGGGACGACACTGCCGAGGTCGTCATGGTGGGCTTCGGCGCCGCGGGGTCGTGCGCCGCCTTCAGTGCCGTCGAGGGAGGTGCGCGGGTTCTGGTCGTGGAGCGGACCGGTGGCCCGGGGGGCGCGGCCGCGCTGGCCGAGGGCATCGTCTACCTCGGCGGGGGCACGCCGATCCAGACCGCGTGCGGCTTTGAAGACACCGTCGAGGACATGTACCGCTACATGATGGCGGCCTGCGGGCCCGACCCCGACGAGGTCAAGATCGCCCGCTACTGCGAGGGGAGCCTCGGCCACTTCGACTGGTTGGTGGCGCGCGGCGTGCCGTTCGACCCGGCGTTCTGCGCCGAGACCTCCATGGCCCCGGCGGGCACCGAGGGCCTCGTGTACTCGGGGGGCGAGGACGCCTACCCCTTCAACGAGGTGGCCCGCCCGGCGCCCCGCGGGCACCTGGCGAAGACGAAGCGGTCGACCGGGTGGCTGCTGATGCAGCACCTCGCCGCTGCCGCGGTCGCCGCCGGCGCGTCCGTGGCGACCGACACCCGTGTGGACCGCCTCGTGGTCGAGGACGGCCGGGTCGTGGGTGTCCAGGGCCAGTGCTTCGGCGAGACGGTCTCGTTCCGGGCGCGTCGTGGCGTTGTGCTGACCGCCGGCGGCTTCATCTTCAACGACGACATGTTGCGCAAGCATTGCCCGCCCCTCGTGCGGGGCACGTTCAAGGTCGGCACGGAGGGGGACGACGGGCGCGGCATCCGCATGGCGCAGGCCCTCGGCGCCTCCGTCCGCAACATGTACGCCGGCGAGGTGTCACTCCCGATCACACCGCCACGGACGCTGATCCACGGGATCCTCGTCAACGGGAAGGGACAGCGCTTCATCAACGAGGACACCTACATGGGCCGGGTCGGCCAGTCCGCGCTCTACGAGCAGGACGGTGAGGTCTACCTCATCGTCGACGAGGCGTCCTACGAGGTGAACTGGATGGGCCTGGCCGCCACGTGGGTGGGCGCGACGCCGGCGGAGCTGGAGTCGGAGATGGGCCTGCCGACCGGGTCGCTCCAGGCCACGGTGGACCTGTACAACCGGCACGCGGCGTCGGGGGAGGACCCCCTGTTCCACAAGGGCCGGTCGTGGGTGCGACCGCTGGTGCCGCCGATCGGCGCGGTCGACCTGCGCATCGGTCCGGCGCCGTACGCGCCCTTCACGCTCGGCGGCCTCGAGACGAGCGTGGGGGGAGAGGTGCTCGACCTCGTGGGCGACGCCATCCCCGGGCTGTTCGCGGCCGGCCGCACCACCGCCGGCGTGTGCTCGTTCGGCTACGCCAGCGGGCTGTCCATCGGTGACAGCACGATGTTCGGCCGCTTCGCCGGGGCTGGCGCGGCTGCGGCGCCCCTCTCCGCCTGAGGGGCGCCCGGGCTCACTCCCGCAGAGCGGCGTACTCGAGCACCCGCGTCATGACGGTGTCGTCGGACTTGGCCACCGACCCGCAGTCGAACGGAGGCCGGGGGTCGTACTCGATCATCAGCTGCGCCGCCTCCGCCGCCGTCCGGTCCACCAGGAGCTCGGTCAGGCGCAGCGCCATGTCGATGCCGCTCGACACGCCGGCCGCGGTGATGATGCGCCGGTCGAGGTGCTCGACCACTCGTTGGGCCGTGGGCTCGGCACCGTGCGCCGCCAGCTCGCGGTAGCAGGCCCAGTGGGTGGTGGCGGTCAGGCCC
>Ga0181526_10000984_pt1 | contig 28369 bp, 34 predicted proteins | sample PEATcosm2014_Bin_35_FD_119750 | JGI IMG/M metagenome (GOLD analysis project Ga0181526, IMG submission 119750) | Peatland microbial communities from MTU Mesocosm Facility, Houghton, MI, USA - PEATcosm2014_Bin06_30_metaG | ecosystem: Environmental > Terrestrial > Soil > Wetlands > Peat | place...
CACAGGCTAAAGCCTAAGCCACCAAGCCCCGCAAAAAAAGGCAGCCAGAGCTTCGAGGCAGGCGGCCTACGAGGCCGCCGCAGGCTGCGAGCCTGCCCCACCAATTAAGAAAGCCTCGACACGATCAGGAACGCGGCGCCGATCGCGATGGCGTCCTCCAGCAGCGCAATCGGCAAGTCCTTCCCGCCGATTGCTCGCACCAGCCGGGACCGAAACTCGTAGCCGCCCAGCGTCCCCGCGACTGCGCCAATCGCTCCCGCCACCAGGCCGCCAATCGCAGACTGGCTGGCCACACCCACGGCGGCGCCGGATAATGCTCCGGTTACAATCCTTGCGATGAACCCCGGCGGGGCTTTTCGGCTGGGTGTTTTGGGCAGCTTGTCGTTGATCAATTCCCCAATCGCCAAAACACTGAAAATATATGGCGTAGCCGCAAAACCAAGGAACGCCAGCCATGTATTTTCCAGGTGCAGCCATCCCAGGCGGGCGGCCCAACTGACGGCGGCAAGCGGCGTGAGCGCGCGCAGTCCGGCAACTACACCAATCGGAAACGCCAAAAGATATGTGGACATCTCTCCTCCTGGAGCTTAGATGCCGGCCAGAGGCTGGAGGTCTCCCAGCATGGTCGGAATGAGTTCGGAAACCGTTGGGTGGATATGCACCGCCCTTTGAATGATGGTGTAGGGGGCCTTCGCGTACATCATGTCCAAAATCGAATGGATGGCCTCATCGCCGCCGGTGCCCAGGATGGCCGCGCCCAGTATCGCCTTCGATTGGGCGTCCACCAGAATCTTCATGAAGCCCTGCGTTTCGCCCTTCTCCACGGCGCGTCCCACTTTGGTCATCGGACGTGTCCCCACCAGCGCCGCGCGGCCGGTCTTGCGCACTTCCGCCTCGGTCAGGCCGGCGCGTCCCAGCGGCGGGTCGATATACAGCGCATAGGCGGGGATGCGGTCGCTGACGCGGCGCGGGTCGTTCTCGAGCAGGTTCGCCGCCACGATTTCGAAATCGTTGTAAGAGGTGTGCGTAAACGCGCCTTTGCCGTTGCAATCGCCCAGCGCCCAAATACCCGGCGCGCTGGTGCGCAGTTGATCGTCAACCGCGATGTACCCGTGTGAGTCCACCGCAACCCCGGCCCTTTCCAGCCCGAGATCGTCGGTATTCGGACGCCGGCCCACAGCCAGCAGCACATGGGATCCGGCAACCTCCAGTGCGCCGGCCGCGCACTCCGCGTGCGCAATTATTTCTTCGCCGCGTTTGGAGAAGGCGATGCAGTTCGCGTTCAGGCGCACTTCGATTCCCTCCCTCACCAGGATGTCGTGGATCCCCGAAGATACATCTTCGTCTTCCCGGTGCGTCAGGCGCGGCCCCATTTCCAGAATCGTAACCTGGCTCCCAAAACGCCGGAACATTTGCCCAAACTCCAGGCCGATATAGCTGCCGCCCACAATGATGAGGTGTTTGGGCAGAAAGTCGACTTGCATCATGGAACTGTTGGTAAGATACTCGACCCCGTCCAGTCCGGACATTTTGGGCACGACCGCACGGGCACCCACGTTGATGAAGATGCGCTTGGCAGTGAGGCGGTGCGGTCCAACGGCGACCTCTTGCGGCGACTCGAAGCGGGCGTGGCCCTCATAGACGGTGCAGTTGTCCATGTTCTTCAGCCAGGACTCAACCGTTGTCCTGGATTTCCCGGAGATGGCGTCTTTCCTGGCTTTCACCTGCCGCATATCGACGCTCCAGCCTTCGCCGGCCGCCACTCCGAACTCGGACGCGCGCCGGACCATATGGGCGGCGTAGGCGCTGGCGACCATGGCCTTGGTCGGAATGCAGCCGGTGTTGACGCAAGTGCCGCCGAACAACTTGCGCTCGACGATGGCGACCTTCAACCCAGTCTTGGCCAGGCGCGCCGCGAGCGATGGGCCGGCCTGTCCGGTTCCGATGACGATAGCGTCGTAAGCAGCGGTCATTTCGATGCCCCCTTCACAATTGTGGCAGAGCGGCAATTGTTAAAGTGAAACAGTGAAGCAAAACGCCAAGCCTGTCTCCGCGGAATCGCCCGCCACACAAATGGCAGGCTTCATCGCCAAGTTCGACCCCAAGATTGCGAAACTGATACGCGAGGTGCGCACGGCGTTGCGCAAACGATTTCCCGCTGCCAACGAGCTGGTCTACGACAACTACAACTTCTTCGTGATCGGGTACTGCACGACCGAACGCCCGTCGGACTGTATGGTCTCGTTGGCCGCGAACGCCAAGGGCGTGGGCCTCTCCTTCTACTACGGCGCAACATTGCCCGATCCCGGCAAGATTTTGCTGGGCAGCGGAAATCAGAATCGATTCATCCGTCCGGAGAGTGCGGCGGTGCTTGCCAGGCCGGAGGTGGAAGCCTTGCTTCGCGCAGCCGCCGGCCAATCGAAGACTCCTTTGCCCGCCAGTGGCAATGGCCGCACGATCGTCAGATCGGTGTCCGCCAAGCAGCGGCCCCGGCGATAGCGTTCGGCTTTGAAGGCGATGTCGCGGACGGATTCGAGTATCCGATCAACTGTCGAGTCTTTCTGCCACCCGTCGCGGTCATGTGTGTAATCGCCGGAGCCAGGGCGATTCAGGCGGTTCAGGCTACTGAGGTGGCGGAAAAGTGTACGGATACTCTGAAGAAGAACGGCGTTCCCCTTAAAAAGTAAAGGTCTGGCAGGAACGTTCATGCCGGCGGCGACTTCCCTGGCCTGCCTTCAGGCCGGGACGTACCGCTTGATCGAGATGTCCCGCGCGTGCTCCCGCGTTTTCGCCACATCGTAGGCGAGCTGCATGCGGAGAAGGTGGTCCATGTTCGGGCCGAACGCCTTTTCGATGCGCAGGGCCATTTCCGGCGTCAGCGCCGCCTTGCCGTGCAGAAGATCGGAGAGCGTGGCGCGGCGCACTTTCAAAATCTCCGCCGCCTTCGACACGTTGAGACCGAGGGCCTCGACGATCTCGGTTTTGATCAGGTCGCCAGGATGGGGCGGGTTCTTCATGGGCATTGCGGGCCTCTTAATGGTAGTCGATCAAGTCAATATCGCTGGCGGTGTGTTCGTCTGTTCGTCGTAGCGGAAAATCAACCGCCAGTTTCCGGTGACAGTCAGGCTCCAAAATCTTCTCAAGTCGCCTTTAAGCGGATGCAGCTTCCAGCCTGGAAACCGGCCGAGCTGCTCCAGCGTCTCGGCGGTTTCGAGAGCAAACAAAATCTTGCGCAGCTTGTCAGCCATCGCGGGCGGCACCCCCTTGACGTTCCCGTCTTCGTAAAGCTGCCTCAGCCCTTTGTGGCGAAAGCGGACAAATTGCATGTCATCCCTTCATGACTCCAGTATGTACGGCTATACCGTACACTCAAGCGTTTGGGTTGTCGAGGAGAAAAGCCCGCCACGGGGATCTGGGCCGGTCATCCGCGCGCTGATGTAGTCAGCGGACGGGCTACGCGCTGGCGGTCTATCGCTCGTGCTCGTTGTCTTTGCTGGGCTGGCTCTGCTGCCGCTGGCAGTAGGCGGCGGACGCCTTCTGCGCCCGGGTGATGATGTCCGCCCGTTTGCGGGCGCTCTTTAAGACCATGCCGCCTATTTTCCCGTGCTGGCGCCTTTCGAGGGCGCTATAGGCATGTTCTCCGACGATCCTCACGGGGTTTTTCTCGCTCATGAAGGAATCGCGCAAGCCCGTCCGCGCCCAATTCACGCTTCAAGACGTCGAGAGCGTGCCGCTCGAACTGCTCGTCGGTCAATTGGCCGATGGCGATCATAGTCCGTGCTCCTTGCTCCAAGATAGGGGATTTCGGACTGGGATTCGAGGGGTACTCACGCCCCGCGCGGCCCGCTTGATCAAACCGTCATCGGTGGACAGCAACACGTCCGTCACCCGCCGACTCGGCTGCAGCCAGGTGGAGAGGCGTCGAACAGACCGTAACCGGCAGCAGCGAGGTTTCGGGCGCGTTGGGCGACTGAAGCGTCAACTTCGACGGTGTGCGCAGCCAGGGATAGCAGCGTTTCCACTTCAACACGCCGTTCCATGGATGGATTACGTCGCACCTTATCCTCAGGCGCTTCGCTTGAGATCAAGTCTACCAACCCCAGGCGAACTTGGGCAAGAATGCGCGCAATAGCCTGAGCCTCCTCGCGGATTCTTGGCTGCGCCTGGTCGTCAGTAAGCCCGCTCAGGCAGCAGGCGTCGAAATAAACCTTCATGGGCTGTCCTGGACGCACGTTGTTTCTTTACGCGTCTTCTCCTTAATCCGCGGTCAGCCCTCAGCTTTCAGCATTCACCACCCACTACCCGCGATGCTTTGGCGATCGCCGATCCTGACCGCCGCGCGAAGCGCGCTCAATACGCCCAGCGCCACAGGCTCGCACCCGCGGTATAACCTGCCCCGACGGCGGCGAACATCACCAAATCGCCTTTCTTCAGCCGGCCCTGCTCGAGGACGTCCCGCGTGGCCAACGGCAGCGTCGCCGAGGTGGTATTGCCGTAACGGTCGATGTTGATGACCACCTGCTCCGGGCTGAGACCCATGCGCTCCGCCGCGCCCGTAATGATGCGCCGGTTGGCCTGGTGGGGAATCAGCACGCTGACGTCGGATGTCTTGAGGCCGTTGCGCTCCAGCACTTCCGCGCAAACCTCGTACATCTTCTTCACCGCGTACTTGAACACCTGCTGGCCCTGTTGGTGGACGTAGTGCAGGCGCTTCTCGACGGTTTCGGCGGAGGCCGGGAGGCGGCTGCCGCCGGCCGGCATCTTCAGGAAATCGCCACCCGAGCCGTCGATTTCGCCGATGAAATCGATGAAGCCCGCGCCGTCGTCGGACTCGTCCGCGGGCTCCAGCAGCATGGCGCCCGCGCCATCGCCGAACAGGATGCAGGTACCCCGGTCCGTATAGTCGATGATCCGGCTCATGGTATCGGCTCCGACGACCAGGACTTGGCGGTGCGTGCCGGCCGCGATCAGGGCGGCTCCGGTGGTCAGGCCGTACAGAAAACTGGAGCAGGCGGCGATCAGGTCGAAGCCCCAAGCGTGGTGGGATCCCAGGCGATCCTGGATGAGGCATGCCGTGGACGGAAATAGCATATCCGGCGTCACCGTGCAGACCAGGATGGCATCCAATTCGGCGCCCGTAATGCCGCGGGCGGCCAGCGCCACACGCGCAGCCTCGGTCCCCATGTCGGAGGTGGCCATTTCGGGAGCGGCGATGTGGCGCTGGCAGATGCCCGTGCGTTCCACGATCCATTCGCTGTTGGTGTCGACCATACCTTCCAGGTCTTTATTGGTAAGCACGCCCGGCGGCACATAGCAGCCCAGGGCGCTGATTTTCGCTTTCGGCAAGTTTCCTCCAAGGCCCGTATGGCCCTGATGTGTTAAATTGTTGAGAAATGCAAGACCACGGCTCGGGCTTGGCCGTCTCCGGATTTCAAAGCGCCTTGCTTTTTGAAAGCCCGGAAGAAATCTACGCCCGCGTCTTCCGGGAATTCAAACCTCGCACTCCACTGCCGACAATCGCCGTGGAGTTCTGCCGGTTCGCCAACGCCGACAGTTTCATCCGTATGGAAGCGGGCGCCATCTCCGTGCGCATCTCGGACTTGTTGGAGGGCGCTCCCGCTCCCGTTGCGGAAGCCCTGGCCTATATTCTGTTGGGCAAGCTGTTTCGCCGCCCGGCCGCGCGGATTTACGCCCACCGTTACCGGCTCTATCTGAACCGGCGCGATGTGCGGCGCCAAATGCATCTGGTCCGCCAGATCCGCGGCCGCAAGTTTGTCTCCGGCCCACAAGGTAGTCATTATAACTTGGAGGCGGTGTTCGAGGCGCTCAACACGGAACACTTTCAAGGATTGCTGGCCCGGCCGCGGTTGGGATGGAGCCGCGCGGCGTCACGCAACCGGCTAGGCCATTTCGATCCTTCGCACAATGCCATCGTCATCAGCCGGATCTTCGATAGTCCAACTGTACCGGGACTGGCTCTGGAATACGTGATGTTTCACGAGATGCTGCATCTGCGGTATCCGGTGGAGCACAATGGGGCCAGGAGGCGGGTACACACGCGAGAATTCCACCAAGCTGAGAAGCAATTCGTGAAATTGAAGGAAGCGAAGGAGATTTTGAAGAGGCTATAGACAAACAAACGAGTTCGCGGGGTTCAACTCTGGCGTGAGTGCGGCGACGCCGCCAAGTCGAAAACTCAGTTACGGCTGGGGCGGAAAGGGCGGGTCTGGAAACCCGCTGCCGGCGTAGACGCCTGCCCCACTACCCGATTTCTTAGGCGACGGCGGCGCCTTCGGCGGGAATCATTTGCCGCAGTTCCATGCGCATGAACTCCATAGCGTGCACCAAGCCGCGGACGTCCACGGTTCCCAAACCACAGGCATGCAAAGCCAGCCGCCACTGCACGGCCAACATCCCGAAGGCGAACAATGCCTGCTGCTTATACAGAATTCCCGCCAGATCCGGATGGTCCTGGGCGGAATACATCATCATCATTCGCAATGCGGTTCCGACCAAACTGAAGTCCCGGCTCAAACAAGCCAGATATCCTCGGAACACCCTCCGGCGCTCGGACCGGATGCGTCGCAGCGTCCTTTTGTCGAAGCCAGGCTGGCTGGCCAGAAATCGGTAATCCTCTTCGCTCAGCAGCCTTTCCATCGGCCTGTAGCGCGCGATGGAAAGATCGTTAATCCAATCCACCGACACCGGGAGCGATTTGGGCCCCGCTATCAGCCTCCGAAATAGAAATGCCAAAACCGCACCGACTGCCAGGCAGACGAATGCGGCTATACCAAGGATGAAATCCATGCTCTCCTTTCACTCTCTACACGGTGAGGATAGCCTGCCTGGTACGGAAAAGCAATGGTTACTTTGGTTTATTTCCGGGTGACACGGAGGAGCGCGGCGTTCAGGTGGTTCAACTGGCTGACGAGTTCTTCTTCCTTGCCAGGCATCCAGTGGGGGCGCAGCCTGAGCTTGCGGAGTTCCCCGGCCGGATTCATCAGCACCAACCAGGCGCCAACCGCTGCCAGCGTGATCGCGGAGAGGGCATACGCGACCACGTCCAACGAGTCCTTTCCGCGCATGCTGAGCAATAGGTATATGGCTGTATTACCAAGAAAATAAACGGAGAACACCATGCTGTGGACAATGATATTGCGGCTCAGGGTGATGGGGTACTGCATCAAGAAACCGAGGATCGAAAGCAGGAAAACGACCAAGCTGAAGTTCACCGCACGCTCCGCCACGTAGTAGTAGCGCATCAGGTGGCCCTGCGTGGTCAATTGGGACGGCGCCATGAGGCTGATGCCGGATGCGAGCAACGCCACCGCAACCGCAGCGATGAGAGCCCAGCGGCCCGCGGTAGACAATCCCCGATAGTCCTCCAGGACTAAGGCATATATCTCCAAAACCACCAGCACATAAAAGAGCCATTCAAAGGGCTCTGTTAGCACCCATACGTACTCGTATGTGTTCGTTCTTGGCCCGATAGTGGCCAGAGAGCCAGCGTGCAACGTAGCAAAGATAAGGTAAAAGAAGAAGACCCGGTATCGCCGATCCAGGCCCGCCGCAAATAGGCGGACACTCAAAATCGCCGTGCCTGCCACGATAAGCAAGTCGAGAGCGCTGGCCATCAGGACTCCGGAGCTACGCTTCGAAACCCGATTCTATCAATAGTCCGTATGAAATAAGGCCGACCTCCGCATTGGCGGACACGATCTACGACACCGGGCAAAAGATAGCGGCCTTAATTGACCCAAGGGCACGGATCGCACTGGGGCGGTGGCACACTGCCTTCAAGGCCGATGGCCGAGAAAAACGAAAGCGCTAGCACCGCAGCCAACAAAACTTTTTTAATCATGAGGTTTTTTCTCCTTGCTTACTAAAGTAAACTACGACTAAAGTTAAACGGTGGCTATTCGCAGCGGGGCTGGCAGGCCAAACTTTTCCGAATCCAGAACAGGAGTTAACCATCGACAGCCAAAAAGGCCCATGATGTATAATCAGTCCAGGACTACTAGTCCTTTTGCTTCCGATGGGAGGATCTGAGGAGCTGGCAACTTGAGTTTTGCAGCCGGCCTCAATATGAAGCATGGCGAGCCCTCTATGAGTACTGGAAACCTCGGATCGGACAGGCGGTCCAGCCAGGAGCCGGCGGGCGACCTTTGGCGTCACACACTGGCTCGCATCCCGACCCTTTTCGGCCGTGTGTTGTATCTTTCCTCGTTGCGCAACCAGTCGAGCGGCGCATACGAACACTCGGGACTGGCACAAATGGTTGGCGACGAGGAAGCCGGAGAGACTCTGCGCCGCAGTCATGCCAGGATATTCCAGGATTGGCTTTGCCTGAACGTAGAACAGCAGAAGGCCGACCTGCAGGAGTATCTGGCCGAAACCCGAAATCCAGCCGGCACGCTGGCCGATTGGACGGCCTCTGCCGCTTACAAGGGTTGGGTGCCGCCCACCGCCCAGGACGCCGAGCGGCGGCTCTTCGTAGGAGATTTGGAGATTCTGCTTTCGCTGCTTAAACGCGAGTACGGCGCCGCTTCCCCTGATCCAGGATCATAGCCACACCGGAAACCTGGCCGATCACGTCGATTTCCGACGGGTACGCATACACCAGCGGAGAGCACTGCGAGGCCGGATGCGGCTGTACGATCAACTGGCCGCCGTTCAAGGTGCACCAGCCTATTACGCAGCCGCCGCGATGCTCCAGAAAATAGATGGGGCGCTCGAACTCGCTGTACCACCCGGAGTTGACCACCTTGCGGCGGCCTTCGTCGATCAGCACCAGCGCGCCCGGCTGCAGGATCGGGTACATGGACCAATCCTCCGAACCCACGAACGCATAGCGATGATGCTTCAGATCCACTGCATTCAACAGGGAGAGCGGAAGCTTGCCCCAGCGGCGGATGGCGCGGCTCAAATAAGTAGTTTTGCTTAGATCCACCCCCGGGTCGACCGCCAGAGGCACCTGAACCTCGCCGTGCAGCCCGGGTCCGAAGCCGAGCAGGTGGGTGCTTTCCAGAGGGAGCGCGGCGGCATCCGCGGGTAGCACCGCCAGATCCACGCCGTACCACTCCAGAACCTCGGCCATGTCCAGCCTGTAAATGGCGCACAACGCGTACAGGCGGTAGATGGTAGGAACGGTCCCTTTGTTCTCGATATCGGAAAGGCGGCTGAGCGCAATGGCAAATTCGTCGTTCCGGCGCAGTTCGGCGATACGGATGCTGGCTTGCTCCACATCGCGATACCGCAAGTTGAGCCTCTCGCGCTCCCGCTTGAGCCTCAGTCCGGCGTTCTCCATGTTATGATCCTGGGTAGTTCGTCAGCGCCCGATCGAGGCCGCCGGGAATACCGGCGACACCTCGATCTACCGCTTCCGAGGATACCTCCGATTGTAATCGGGCGCGAGGTTCGAGGCAAGTCGATTTTGCCGATTTTGTTCTGAATTCAGAACAAGGCTTAACACGAGAGGCCAATTTTGAAAATAGTCGTGGGAATCTCAGGCGCGAGCGGCGCGATCTATGGCGTGCGCCTGTTGGAGCGGCTGCACCGAAATCCGGCCGTGGAGACCCACCTGGTGCTGACCCGCGCCGGCGAGAAAACTCTTTTTCTGGAAACCGGAAGCCGCGTTGCGGACCTTAAGAAAATGGCTCACCACTCTTATTCCCTTGAGGATATATCCTGCCGCCTGGCCAGCGGCTCGTTTCCGGTGGACGCCATGGTGGTAGCGCCCTGCTCCATCCAGACCATGTCCGCCATCGCCGCCGGCATCACCTCCAACGTGCTGCTGCGGGCCGCCGACGTAACCCTGAAGGAGCGCCGCAAGCTGGTGCTGATGGTGCGCGAGACGCCTTTCCATCTGGGCCACCTGCGAACTATGGTCGCGCTCACTGAAATGGGGGCCATCATCGCGCCGCCCATTCCAGGGTTCTACAATCGCCCGCAAACCGTTCTGGATCTTGTAGATCACGGCGTGGACCGGGTGCTGGACCTGATGGGAGTGCCGGATGCGCAGGTGCGCAGGTGGGACGGCCCCGCCCAATGACCCGCCGGGCCCCCAAAACGCTCATTGCCTTCCAGGGCGAGCGCGGCGCCTTCAGCGAGGAAGCCGCGCGCAAGCTGTTGGGCGCCGGAATCGACGTGCTCCCCTGCCCGCGCTTCGAAGATGTCTTCCGCAGCCTGCAGGACGGCGCCGCCACAGGCGCGGTAATTCCTATTGAGAATACCCTGGCAGGCTCGGTGCACGAAAACTACGATCACTTGCAGCGTTTCGACTTCCCCATCGTGGCCGAAACCAACGTGCGCATTATCCACAACCTGATGGCGCCTCCGGGCGTACCGTTCTCGCGCATCCGGCGGGCGTACTCCCATCCGGTCGCGCTGAACCAGTGCCTGGATTTTTTTGCGCGCCACCCCGGCATCGAGAGAATCACGTACTACGACACCGCCGGCAGCGCCAAAATGATTATGGAAGAAAGACTTAGCGACGCCGGCGCGATCGCCTCCGCGGTCGCCGCCGAGATCTACGGCGCGCGTATCTTGCGGCGCTCGATCGAAGACGATCGCCGGAATTTTACTCGGTTTTTCCTCCTCAGGACGCTGGACTATACCCGCAAATATCCGCCCAAGATACCCCCAAATGCGCAATGGAAAACCTCCCTTGTGTTCTCCACACGCAACATCCCCGGCGCTTTGTTCCGTTGTTTGAGTGCTTTCGCATTAAGAGATCTGAATCTCACCAAAATCGAATCCCGGCCGCTGCGGGGCAAGCCATGGGAGTATCTCTTTTATTTGGACTTTCTGGGCCGCGTGGATTCGCCCGCCGCCCAGAACGCCATCGGGCACCTGCGGGAACTGGCCGACGTGTTGAAGGTGCTGGGCTGTTATCCGCGCGGCTGAATTCCGCCGGCGCCGCGAAGTGGGGCAGGCGTCCACGCCGGCGGCGGGTCTCCAGACCCGCTCTGCGCGTAACGAAGTCAACCGCGTCCGGGTACAAGCAGGCCGACGTGGACGTCGCCCGCAGGACTGGAGTCCCGCCCCACAACTCATGCAGATGGTTTCGAGCTTTCGGGTTCTCCCTACTGAATCGTGCTGGCGCCCTGCACTCCCAGATCCGTCGCCAGCACATTCTTGTTGATGTGGTTGTCGAGGTTGATGGTGTACGTCTCCGGCGCTTCGATCAGCACTGGCGAGTGCGTGGCGCAAATCACACGGAACTTCTTCTGGTCCACCAACTCGAGCAGCATTTTCAGAATGCGCCGCTGGTTTGAAACCGAGAGCGCCATCTCCGGCTCATCCAGCAACAGCACGGTACCGTCCGGCAAGCCGGGAAAGTTCTCGCGGAACATACTGAGCATCACCTGCCCGTGGCTGGCCATGCTCAGGAATTCCTGCATGCGCGGGTCCTCTTTGAAGAACTCAGGATTCGTGCGCGGATTGTGCGCCTCCGCGTCGAACAGGTAAATCTCGCCCAGCTTCACCTGGCCGGTATCGAGGCGGTAGATGTACCCGTCCACTTGCTGGCCACGCAGCGCGTAGTAGATGGAATGCAACAGCGTGGATTTGCCCGAACCGTTTTCGCCTTGCAGCATCACGAGCGGGTGCGACAGGTCCACGATCATGGGCATATGGAAGTTCAGGTTGACGAAGACCGGGTGGGCCAGGATTTTCAGGTACATCAATTTCAGGATAACAGGGCGGTGCGGTACAATGGCCGTCTTATGAAATTGCCGAAGTACTCAATGCGCCTGGTAGCGGCCGGCCTGTTAGCTGCGGCGTGTCTGTTGGCGGCGGACGATGGCGGCGGATGGATCGCCATGTTCGACGGCAAGACGCTGGACGGCTGGAAAGCGGGCGACAATCCCGAGAGCTGGTCGGTGAAGGACGGCAAGATCGTGGGCGACGGCGAGCGCAGCCACCTGTTTTACACGCTGCACGAGTGCGAGAATTGCGAGTTTAAGGCCGAAGTCAGGATAAATCACGGGGGCAATTCCGGCATGTATTTCCGCGCGAAGTTCGGGCCCGAGTGGCCGGCCGGCTACGAGGCGCAGGTGAACAACACCCATTCCGACTGGCGGCGCACGGGCAGCCTCTACCGATTCGCCGATATCAAGGAGCAGCTTATCCCGGACGACACCTGGTGGACGCAGGACGTCATCGCGGTCGGCGATCACATCGTGATAAAAGTGAACGACAAAGTGGTCGTCGACTACGTGGACGGGAAGAATACATATTCCAAGGGCCTGCTGGCGCTGCAGCAGCACAATAAGGGGAGCGTGGTAGAGTTCCGGAATCTGATGATGCGGCCGCTACCGGCGAAGTAGACTCGCCGGTTTCGGGACAGCTTGAACCGGATGGACGAAGCGCAAATCATTGAAGCCTTGGGGGCGGGGGACCTTCAGCGGCAGATGTCCGGGTTGAACGAAGCCGTGCGGGTGGTGCACACCCTGATGTCCGAGTCCATTCGCGCCTTCGCCGGTACGCAGGCGCATTTCCGATTGCGGCGAACTGATTCAATTCGGTCCGGCGTCGTGCCGATGTTGGAAGATCTGTTCAGGCAGCCCCTCGATGAAGATGGTCGAAAGCATGCCGCGACGCTGCTCCTGAAATTAGGCTCCAAAGCCGGCGTGCCACGCCCGCGAGCGCCCCTGCCGCGACCAACACCGCGCCTTCCTTCATCACCGGCGCGAGCACGGCCCCCAGCGTAGCTCCCAAAGCCATGCGGATGCCGATTTCCGCGCTGCGTTGTGCTACTGCAAAGGCCAGCACGCCATATACGCCGACGATGGCCGTTAGGAATGCGATGGCGGCGAACGTGGCCAGCAGTACGGTGTTAAAGCGCGGGGCCTCCGCCACGCTGGCGGCGAACAGAGTATCCGCATCGGCGCGGGCTTGCGCCATCGTGACGCCGCGCTTCAGCCGTCGAATACGATCCCCGTCGTCATGCTGCGGTCGCGATGGCTGGCCGTGGGCGAAACCGGCAGAGCGTCGATCTTGGCGTCGAAGCGCCACATGGATTCACTCCTTGACGGGTTTCATGGTGCGGGCCACCGCGCGCACCAATTGTTTCCACCTGGATTGCTCTGCGCTCAATTGCCGCCGGCCCTTGGGCGTGAGCTTGTAATAGCGGGCGCGGCGGTTGGCTTCCGACCTCTTCCATTCCGAGGCGAGGCAGCCCTGCCGTTCCAGCCGGTGCAGCGCGGGAATAACTAGAGGATGAGCAGGTCGAGGATGCCCTGGATCAGTTCGACGCGGGTGGGCATTTGTCTTACTACAGCAGGGCACAGGACAGTCCCGCGGCCGGTCCGCGCCGGCCCGAGCGGGTCCTGGAGGACCCGCGCAGACCTGGAGGTCCGCCCCACCAAATCGTTACAATCGGCGAGCGCCTGGGCACAGCGTACTCCTGATACAATCGGGCGGCGGATAGAATGACGGGCGAAATCAGCAGGCGGAGTTTCGTTGGACTGGCGGGCGCCGCGATGGCGGCTTCGCGCGTGAAGGGCGCCAACGATCGCATCAATATCGGCCAGATCGGGATTGGCGCGCGCGGCGGTTATCACCTGAAAGCCTGCCTGCGGCGGCAGAAGGCGCGCGCGGATGTCCAGGTGGTGGCGGTGTGCGACGTTTATCGCAAGCGGCTGACGAAGGCCGCTGGCCAAGCCGCGGGCGCGAAAGCATACCTGCACCATCAGGAACTCCTGCAGCGCGGTGATATCGACGCCGTCTTCATCGCCACACCGGACCACTGGCACGCGCCCATTGCGTTGGCGGCCATCGCCGCAGGCAAGGACGTGTACGTGGAAAAGCCCATGACGCACACACTGCCCGAAGCGAAGGAGTTGTGTGCACACGCGCGCGCCGCCAAACGCGTAGTCCAGGTGGGCGTCCAAGGCACCTCCTGGACGCGCTGGCACAAGGTGCGCGAGATGGTGGAGAGCGGCATGCTCGGACAGGTGGTGGCCGCGCAGGGCACTTACAGCCGCAACAATCCGGATGGCGATTGGAATTGGGACATCGATCCGGAGGCCGGTCCGCAGGGCAAGGGCGATAACTACATCGATTGGCAGCAGTGGATCGGCGCGGCGCCGGCGCGCGCTTTCGACGCGGACCGTTTCTTCCGCTTTCGAAAATACTGGGACTATTCGGGCGGCATCGCCACGGACCTGCACTATCACATCGTGGCGCCCTTCCACCTCGCGCTCGGCAACCAGCATCCCACGCGCGTGGTGGGCGGAGGCGGCTTGTGGGTATACAACGACGGGCGCGAGGTGCCCGATACTTTCATGGATTCCGCCGATTATCCGGGCAAGTACACGATCACGGTGGAATCGTCGCAAGTGAACGAAGTCGGGCCGGTCGCCATGCTGCGCGGCACCAAGGCCACGATGTTCCTGGGCGACGAATGGGAAGGGCCCCAGAACCGGCAGTTCGATCACGCGCAGATCGTCGCCGAGCAACCGTATCGCAAGGAGTTCGCCGCCAAGTGGGGCAATGGCAAGGACGAAATCGTGGTTCCGGGGCTCGGCAACGAGGGCGACGACAAGCACCTGGACAACTTCTTCGATTGCGTGCGGTCGCGGCAGGAGCCGAATTGCAGCGCTCCGCTGGGCTATACCACCATGACCCACATCGCGCTGGCGGTGCGCAGCTATCGCGAGGGGCGGATGTTCCACTTCGATCCGGTGAAGGAAGAAGTGAGTTGGTCCTGAGTTAGGCCGCCATCCGCCCTGCCGGTTGCCGGAGGCACAACGCTACTGAACCGCTGGCCGCTGGGCCGCCATCCCCGACGGGGCCGATGCCCTCAAAGCACGGGCCGGTTCCGCCCTCGGCATTGGCGCCCGCAATGGCGCTAAGTGTGTAGCCCTGCGCCCAGCCGGGCTCTACCGCGAGAGCGGCGAGAGCTACGGCTGGAAGCACGGCCCGGAAAAATCCGCCCGACAAACGTCTCATCGTGATATCCTCTCTTTCCTCGTGTTACCGCACTAGCCGGCTTTCAGTTTGTATTAGGGCAAACCCGGCGGAAACACCGTCATGTCCGGCGCCTGTTGCGGACCAAACGCGGCGACATGGGTGGCGCAATCCGCATCTTTTTGGTTCTCGAACAACCGATCTTTTTGCCTGCCGGCAGGTGTTCAATTCCGTTAAAATCCGGCTGTAGAGGCAACGCCAACATCTACGCGGCAGTCCGTCCTGGATGAGTATTTGCCGCTATTGCCGCACCGGCGACAAAGCCAACGATTGCCGCCGCGATCGTCCACACCGTATCGCCACCCGCCGCGCCTGCGATTGCGCCTCCGAATCCCGCCAAAGGGAGACCCCAGAGCAGCGCGCGAAGCACTAGCATGATGCCGAGCACCGGCTGTTTTTCGATGGAGGCCAGCCAGCGATAGATTGCGGTTGTGAGGATGCCCGCGAGCACCGCCAGCACGTTGTGCGGGAGCCGATCCCAAAGCAATGCGGCGACCGCGATGCCCGGCAGTGCATATTCCCACAGCAGGGCTACCAGGACAAGAAGGCCCAGCATTGCAATAGCCCCCGCGAGGGATTCAATAACATCGTTAGACATTTGTCGGCTCCTCCTTTTTTGGGCCAGGTCCGGCAATTGGACGCCGTCCCGCTCCAAGTAGCCTCAAGCCGGTTGCACGAACCGTCCTCCGCTGCTAAGCTTCTAGAACGGCGGCTAAGACGGCCCGCCAACCCTTGTGACTTTCAGCTTGTATTAGCGCAAACCAACGGGAAACACCGTCATGTCCGAACCTCCCCAAGAAAGCAGCGGTAAGCCGGACCCAACCCCGGAACCCAAACGTGCCGTGGACGAATACTTCAGCCAGGCTTACGAGGAATTGCGCCGGCTGGCAAGGTCCGTGCGGCGGAATGAGCCTGCCAAGTCCCTCAACACCGGGTCGCTGGTTCACGCCGCTTGGCTCAAGTTGAGCGTATTGCCGAACTGGCAAGTGCAGTCTCGAGCCCACGCTAAGGCGATCGTGGCCAAGGCGATGCGCCAGATCCTGGTGGACGCCGCGCGGTCCCGCAAAGCGGAGAAGCGAGGCGGAGACGGAGAGGCGCAATTCGTCACTCTGGGGGACCATGCGGGACCGTCGCGAACCTTGTCTCTGGAAGATATGATCACGCTCGAAACCGCGCTAGAAGAACTCCAGCGCGTCGATCCGCGGCAAGCCCAAGTGGTGGAATACCGGTTCTACGGCATGACCACGCCCGAGACGGCGGAGGCGCTGGGATCCTCTCCCAGTACGGTAGAGCGCGATTGGCGGTTGGCCTCGGCCTGGCTTGCCACCAGGATTCGGCCGGACGTGGAGCCGCGCGATGGATAGCCGGCGGTGGCAGCGAATTCAATCCATCTTTCATGCCGCCGTGGAGCTTCCCGAGGCCGGCCAGCAGGCCTTCGTGGAACGCGAATGCGGCGGCGACCGCGAATTGCAAGCCGAGATAGAGGCCATGCTGAAGAAGGACTCGCAGGGCGAAGCGTTGCTCGGCGAGGCCCTGCCGCATCTGGCGGATGAACTGCTGTCCGGCGCGCGGCATCCGCTGCCGTTCGAGGAATTCGGGAACTATCGTATCGTGCGGAAGTTGGGCGAAGGCGGCATGGGCGTGGTGTATCTGGCCGAGCGCAAGGACCTGCGCAATCGCGTGGCGATTAAGTTCCTGCGCGACATGTGGCTGTCGCCGTCTTCCAAGGAGCGCTTCGATTATGAGCAGAAGACCCTGGCCAAGCTCAACCATCCGAATATAGCCCGGATTTACGATGCAGGCGCGCTGCCGGATGGATCGCCGTGGTTCGCCATGGAGTATGTGGAAGGCGCTCGCCTTACGGACTACTGCCGCGAGCGCCATTACTCGATCGCCGAGCGGCTGCGGCTCTTCCGCGCGGTGTGCGACGCCGTCCAATATGCACACGGACAATCCATCATTCACCGCGACCTGAAGCCTTCCAATATTTTGGTGACGGAGGATGGCACACCCAAGCTGCTGGATTTTGGAATCGCCAAGCAGGCCGAGGACCTTGGCGTCGCCGAGACTTTGACAGCCACCGGACTACGGCTGATGACCACGGCCTATGCTTCGCCCGAGCAGGTTCGCGGCGAGAGTGTGGCCACGTCCACCGACATCTATTCGCTGGGGGTGGTTCTTTACGAGTTGCTTGCCGGGCGGCTGCCGTTCGATGTATCGAAGTGCTCACCGGCGGCGGCGGAGCGGCTGATTACCGAGCAAGAACCCCAGAAGCCGTCGGCGGCGGCTCTGGAATCGCCGCCTGGCGCCGGGGCGCCGCGGGCCGGCAAGTCCGCCTGGAGCGATCTGGATCTCTTATGCCTGACGGCGCTGCACAAGGATCCGCGGCGGAGGTACCCGACCGTGGACGCGCTGATCCGGGACATCGATCGTTTCATTAAGGGCGAGCCGTTGGATGCCCGGCCCGACGACCTGCGTTACACGATCGGAAAGTTCGTTAAACGGAACCGGCGCTCCGTGATTGTAGCGGCCGGAGTGCTGGCGGCATTGATCGGTTTGGCTGTTTTCGATAATGTGCGATTACGGCGCGCCCGCGACGCGGCGCAAGCGGAGTCGGCCCGCACGCTGCGCGTAGAGAAGTTGTTGACGGATATCTTTCAAGGCGGCGACGAGCAGGCCGGCCCGTCAAAGGATGTCAAGGTAGTCGATCTGCTCGACCGCGGCGTCAAGGTTGCACAGTCCCGCAATGACGATCCGGCGATACAGGCGGACCTTTTCGAAACCCTGGGAAGCGTGTATCAAGCATTGGGCGATCTCGAAAAGGCGCAGCGGCTGATCGAGTCGGCCTTCGAAAAAAGGAAATTGCTTTTCGGCGAAAACAGCACGGAGGTCGCGAAAAGCCTCTTGATGCTGGGTCTCCTGCGAATCGATCAAAATCGGTCCGACGACGCTCAGCGGCTCACGGATAAGGCGCTCGAACTATACAAACGTCTCCGGCCGCCGGGCGACCCCGCAATTGCGGAAGCCACCATCGCGCTCGGGCGCGCCCTCGAGGCGCAGCGAAACTATCCGAGAGCGTTGCAGGTTTTCACGGAGGCCGACCGGCTGCTCTCCGCGCCGCATAGCGATCCGAGCATACACGGCTCATGTCTGCTCGAACTCGCGAATATCCACTTCTATATGCAGCATTGGGATGAATCCGAAGCTCTCGACCGCAGGGCTCTGGAGATCTGGAGGGGATTGTACGGCCCGCGCCATCCGTTCGTCGCCGATGCCTTGATCAATCTTGGCAACGTGGAAATCAATCGAGGAAAAGACTACGCGGCGGCCGAGCGCGATTATCGGGAAGCGCTCGATATCAACCAAGCCTGGCACGGGAAAGACCATCCGGAAACCGCGGCTGACATGGGTTATGTGGCGAACGCTCTCGTTTATGAAGGCGGAGAGGGGAGATACAGAGAGGCCGAGGGCCTGGCACAAGAGGCGGTGCATATACTGGATGGCGTGTCTCCGGGTGAAAGCACACTGGCGGTGGCGATCGGCCAATGGGGGGCGGCGGAAGTCAAGCTCGGGAAATTGGACGCCGCCGAAGCGCACCTCCGGCGTTCCCTCGAGATGTACCGAAAGCTATACACCGAGCATGCGCTCATCGGTACCGCGCTGTCCAATCTGGGCGAAGTCTACACGCTAAAGAAACAATACGCCCGCGCGGAAGGGGCTCTTCGCGGGGCCATCCGGCAATTTGCAAGGACGGGACAGCCGGAACACGCCGGCGCCGGCATTGCGCACATCCGGTTGGGCCGCACGCTGCTCCGGGAGCGTCGCTACCAAGAGGCCGAAGGGAGCCTCCTGACCGGCTACCAGATCGTCGCGAAAGTGAGCGACTCATCCGTAAACGCCCTGATGGACGCACGGGAGGATCTGATCGCCGTCTACGACGGGCTTCACACGCCGGAGAAATCGGCGAAGTTCCGTACCGAACTGGATGCGCTGCGCGCGCAGGCCAAAGCGCCCACGAGGAGGTGAGTTTCTCTATGTCAAACGGTAAAGTCAAAGTCGGAATCATCGGGTCGCGGTTTCAAGGCGACATCCACGCGGCATCGTTTCAGATCATGCCAGAGGAGGCCGAAGTGGTGGCGGTATGCTCGCCCACGCCCGGCCACGCGGAAGAAACGGCGCGGAAGTACGGTATCCCGCGTGTCTTCCTGGATTATAAGGAGATGCTGCGGGAAAAAGATATCGAAATGGTGACCATCGCGGCGCCCAATGCGCTGCACTGCGCCATGACCCTGGACATTGCGCGCGCGGGCAAGCACGTGGTCTGCGAAAAGCCGCTCTGCATGACGCTGGACGAGGCCGATCAGATGATCGACGTCTGCCGCCGCGAAGGCGTGCTGCTGCTATACGCCGAAGAACTGCTGTTCACGCCGAAGTACGTCAAGGCCAAGGAAATGGCGGACCATGGCGCGTTCGGCAAGCTTTACTTAGTGAAGCAGAGCGAGAAGCATTTCGGGCCGCACAGCCCTTGGTTCTGGGATGTGACCCGCTCGGGCGGCGGCGTCTTCATGGACATGGGGTGCCACGGCATCGCGTTCTGTTATTGGTTCTTCGGCCGGTCGCCCATCAAGAGCGTTACCTGTCACATGGGCACTTATGTCCACGGCGCCAAGTCGCGCGGCGAGGACGACAGCATTTGTATTTTAGAGTTTGCCAACGGCGGCGTGGGGCTGGTGGAAAACAGTTGGGCCAAGCGCGGCGGCATGGACGACCGCACCGAAATCTACGGCGAAGGCGGCGTCAGCTATCCGAATCTGCACATGGGAAATGCCATGCCCACCTACAGCGAATACGGCTATGGTTACGCCGTGGAGAAAGCGCCCAGCACCAAGGGCTGGAGCTACCCGGTGTTCGACGAGTTGTGGAATTACGGTTCGCCGCACGAGATGCGGCACTTCGCCCGCTGCGTGCGCGGCAAGGAGCAGCCGCAGTCGACCGGCGAAGATGGGCGCGTGGTGATGGAAGCGCTATACGCCGGCTATGCGTCGGCGGGGCAGGGGCGCAAGATCGAATTGCCGTTCCGGCCCGCGGGCGTCAAGCGGCCGATCGATTTGTGGTTGGGATAAGGCGGTACAGCCCTGCGGGCCCGATCGAAGGCCGACATGGCCACCGCCATGCGGGATTCCAGATAGACGTTGACGCGGGCTTCCTCAATCAGGCCATCCACCCATCGGATGATGTGCGTGACCGGAAAGGCCAGCGTGGTGCGGTCGGCCAGGGTCAGCGCCATATCGGCTTCAAACACCGAAAGGCTGCCGGCGGTCCAAAGTTGCACGGGCGTATGGCGGAGATCGTCGACGTCCAGCGAAAACTGCACCAGCACGCGGCGGATGGCGGCTCTGCCCAAAATCGGCGCCATGCCCGGGAGCCTGACCATCGCGCCAACGGCAAAGAAGGACGCCGCCGCGTCGGCATCCAAGGTCTCCAGTGCGCCAAAGTATTTCGTCACGCGCGCCGGCAGGGGCTCGGCTTCGCTTCGTATGGAGACGGGCTGCGCCCCGGCGTCCGCTGGCAGGGTTTCCGGCAAGTATGTGAGGCGCGCCCCGGCGCCAACGGGTTTCGCAGCCTTTGTTAAGCCTAGGTAAAATGTGCGGAAAGAAACTCTATAAGAGCCCAAACGCGGCCAGCGAGTTTCCCGTGCCCACGTACCTTGCCGTTGGCTACGGGTGTGATTAGTCGAGGCGAGTCCCATGGGCCTATAACAGGCCCAACACGGCCAGGGAGCTGCTAGTGCCCACGTAAACCTTACCATTCACGATGGTAGGCGTGCTGAATTTGATGCCGGGGCCAAGCTGATCGCGAGTCGCGTTTTGCGTTGTGTTATAAAGCTCTTGAGTCAGGTTCCCGGCGTTGTATGCGTGCAGCACGGCGTTGCCGCTGACATCCATGGTCCAGACGATGCCGTTGGCGTTTCCGTTCGCCGAGACGCTGGGGGTAGTTCCGGGAGCGCTGAAGACATGGCTGGTCTTTGAAGTCGGGCTTGTGGCGAACAGCCCGTTGGTCAACGTGAAGGCTTTCAGGGAATCGTTCGAACCGCCCCAGTACACGTTGCCGCTGAAAGTAGCGCACGTGCCCCACATGCCCCCCACGGCGTTCGGCAACTCCTGTACGATCTGAGTGTCGCCGGCCGAATTGTACTTACCCATGTTATCCCTATCGATCAGATAAATCGTGCCCTCTTTGCCCGCTTGGGCCAATAAGTGTGGATACGGTCCCGGTTGATCCGGGAGCAGCAGCAAACCGCCGGAGCCCAGATCCAGGTCTTCGTCGTCCAGAGTGTCCTGGTTGTAAGGCGTAAAGTAGTCGGCGATCGTAAAGGCGGGTTTTGTCAGGGTCAGTTTCAGAATTGTGTCGCCGTAATCCAGGCCGCCGGCGTTGTTGGCATTGAAATACCCGTTTCCGGTGGCTACGAACAGGTTGCCGTCGGTATCCACGGCCGGCGCCGCGCCTCCCTGCCAAATGCCTGCGCGGCACTCATAGGAAACCACGCCCATGTCCGGAGCGTCGTTGAAAACCGCGAGTTGCTCTCCGGTAGAGGCGCTGAAAGCCATCGCCCAGCCTGTATATGGATTGTTGTCGCAGTTTGACGCCCACATCACGGCCAAAATGTCGTTATGCAACACCAGGCCGGCGCGCTGGTGCTGGCGCAATGGGCTGAAGATGACGCGTCCATTCTGGTTGGGAGCGCAGTTTCCGGCAACCGAGGCCTGGATCGGAAAGGGCCCTCCGAATTTCTCGGCGCCAGACGTAATGTCCAAAGCGTGCAGCCGCTGGTAGTACTGGACCGTCGCTCCCGAGGTTTCCTTGGTCTTCGCCACAACGTAAAGCGTGTGGTTGGCCTGGTCGATCACCGGAGTTCCCGTGATGCCGATTTGCGGCGTGATGTTCTCACAGCTCACATCCGAAGCCGGCACGGGGGTAATTCCCTTAGCCGGATTGGCGAAGGCCGCTTGCCACAGGGGGGTGGCGTTGGCGCCGGTGTTGCTATCGGCGTCGAAGGCATACACGGAATCGTTTTCGGTGGCCACAAACACGACGTTGTGTGTTCCCTTGCCCGTGATCGCCAAGCCTGGCATGTACAGCGGTTGCGCATAAACCTGGCCGTCGACCGTGTACGTAAAGAGCTTGCCGAACGTGGTGGAGTTCACATTCGCATGCGTGAGGATGGTCTCCTTGAAGTTTGTGCCGGACCGGGAGTTGTCATTGTGGTAGGTGGTGACGGCAACCTGACCGGAAGCGGCGGTTATGTACGAAAACACACTCAAGGCTACGGTTGCCAACGTTATGCGGCGCATAAATCCCTCCATGTCCGTGCCATGATATCACCCGCGCACCGCCTACGCGAACTATGCAGTACTAGTCTCGCTTCTTCCCCAGTTTTCCGCGCTTTCTGGCCCACGTTCTTTGTTCCTGGCGGGCGCGGCCCGCCCCAACGCGTCCGCGGGGACACCGTGGGCGATAACGGACCCCGCCGCCGGACTAAGCGCGATCCAGGTGCGCCTCAAGAACCGCAACTTCGCGGTGTATTCGTGCGATTCTTGCCCTTCGCCAAACCTTTGGATCGTGCTTTTGCGCTCCCTTCATGAGACGAACCAGCAACTTGCGGATCTCCTATTCCCCGCGTGCCGCGCGCAAGCGATAGGCGCTTCGCCATGGCTCATCGCGAATAAATCCGCGCCCTTTTCAAGCAATTGCTTGACCAGGGCCAAGTTGCCTTGGATGCAGGCGAAGTGCAGTGGGACATGGCCAAGGGCCGCGACTTGTTTGACGCTAATTCCGGCGTCGATCAGGGCCTTGGCCGCGGCAAGGCTGCCGTCGAGCTGCGCCGCAAGATCGGCGGCTTCGCGGCGTAATTGTGCGAGTCTCGCCTTCTGCCAAATCTTCGGATCTTGCGTCCGCGCTTGCTCCATTCGAGGCACAAGCCACTCGCATATCTCGTCATGTCCCGCCAGCCGCGCGCATGTGGACGGCGTATAGCCTTCGCTCAGCGCGAACAAATCCGCATCCTTCGAGGCCAAGATCCTGACCATATCGATGTTGTCCTGCATGCACGCGGCGTGCAGCGGAGTATAGCCAAGGTCTCCGGCCTTGTTGACGTCAATGCCAGCCTCGATGGGCGCTCTAGCCGCGGCAAGGTCCCCGTTGCGAACCACATAGTGAAGCGCGTTCTCGCCATCGGCGGCACATGCATCGATGTCGGAAAGATCGACCCCTTCATAGCCGGGCAATTCGCCAAGCTCGGCAAATACGCGCTGGACCGCTTCGTCCGTATGCATCGAGCTTAATCCGTCGATCGCTTCTTGCCCAGTTCTCTGCGCTTTCTGGCCCAGTCTTCCTTGTTCACCTGGCGGGCGCGGCCGACCCCCAAAGCGTCCGCGGGGACATCGTTGGTGATGACCGACCCGGCGGCGAGATACGCGCCCTGGCCCACTTCCACCGGCGCGACCAGCGTGGAGTTGCTGCCAATGAACGCTCCCGCGCCGATCGTGGTGGGGTACTTGCGAGATCCATCGTAGTTGCAAGTGATGGTACCCGCGCCGACGTTGACGCGGGGGCCGATCTCGGAATCGCCCAGGTATGCCAGATGCATGGCTTTCGAACCGGCGCCCAGGCTGGTCTTCTTCAGCTCCACAAAATTGCCGACGTGCGCGCCGGCCGCCAAGTGATTCTGCATGCGCAGGCGGGCGAAAGGTCCGGCGTGCGCGCCGCGCTCCAGTTGCGACGTCCCGATTATGGTGAACGGCCCGACTTCCACCTCGTCGGCGAGTAGCGAATCCTGGACGATGGAGCACGCGCCGATGCGGCAGTTCTCGCCGACCGCGGTGTGGCCCAGGATCTGCGCAAACGGTTCGACGATGCTGTCCATGCCGATGGTGACATCCGGGTCCACGGTGACCGTCTCCGGCCGCTCGATGGTCACGCCGGCCAGCATGAGCTCGCGCACCTTGCGCGCGCGCAGCAGGCGGTCCACCACGGACAGTTCTTCGCGGTCGTTGATGCCCAGCACCTCGCGCGGGTCGTCGATGCGAAAAGCGGCGATGGCGTGTCCGGCCCGGTGCAGGATGTCGACCATGTCGGTGAGATAGTATTCGCGTGCGGGATTGTCCGGCCGGAGCTCCTGAATATGTTTCCAAAACGGCGCGGCGCGATAGCAGTATAGCCCCATGTTGGCTTCCCGAATGGCGAGTTGTTCGGGCGTGCCCGCGCGTTGCTCCACCACGCCGGCGACCTGCCCGGCGGCATCGCGCAGCACCCGGCCGTAGCCGGTGGGATCGTCCATGACGGCGGTTAGGATAGCGCCCGCGGCATCCGCGGATTGCTGGGCCGCGATCAGGTCTTCGAGCGTCCGCGGACGCACCAGCGGGCAGTCGCCATAAAGAATCACGAGCCGGCCATCGAGCCGCGACAGCGTGTCCGCCCCGGCCATCAAGGCATGGCCGGTGCCCTTTTGTTCGGTCTGCTCGATAAAGTTGACGCCGGGCATTTGAACTGCCGCCCGCACCTCCGCCGACTGATAGCCCACCACCACGAAAATCCGCGCGGGCGGCGCCAAGGTAACGGCGGTGCGCAGCACGTGTTCGATCAGGTATCGGCCGCCGGCGCGGTGCAGCACTTTGGCTTTGCGCGACTTCATGCGAGTGCCCAGCCCGGCCGCGAGAATGACTACCGTCAGAGGCGTTTCCACTCATTTCCTCCCACCGGCTTTGAGCCGGCGCCGCCGGCCCTCGTGCGCCAACCGCACCGCCACCGCGGCGGACTGTTCCGGATCGTGGCGCACTTTCTTGGATTCCTGCAGCAGTTTCCCGGTCACCACCCTGACTCCCATTTTGAAGATTCGATTCAGATCGTTTTCCACGGGAAGCGCCTGCTGCCTTTCGTAGCGCTTTCGTACGGCCATCCGGATCGGCGCGACGTTGACGATGGCGCAATCGATCAGCTTGCCGCCCGCATGCCTGTGAATGGCGCGGATGTGGTCGGAGGCGCTGAAATTCACGGTTTCGCCGGGCTGCCACATCAGATTCACAAAATATGCCTTGAGCGCTGGAGAGCGCCGGATAGCGGCGGAGATGCCCTCCACCAGCAAATTCGGAATCACGCTGGTGAACAGCGAACCGGGCCCCAGAGTGATCAGGTCGGCCTGCGCGATGGCGGCCAGCGTATCGGCCATGGGCTTTACCTTGCGCGGGCGTAGCCGGACGGTGCGAATTGGCTTGCGGCTCTTGCTGATTTTAGTTTCTCCGATCACGCGCGTGCCGTCGGCCAGAGTGGCCTCCAGCGCCACATTGGCGGCCGTGGCGGGGTAGATCCGGCCCTTGATTCGGAGCACTTCAGAAGACGCCTTCACGGCCTCCGGAAAATCGCCCATGAGCTGCGTCAGGGCCGTCAGGAAGAGATTGCCGAAGCTGTGGCCCTTGAGTCCCAGTCCCGACTGGAAGCGGTGTTGGAAGAGGCGCGAAAGGAGGGCTTCGTCCTCGGAGAGCGCCACCATGCAATTGCGGATGTCGCCCGGCGGCAACACGTCGAAGTCGCGCCGCAGACGGCCGGAACTGCCGCCATCGTCGGTGACGGTGACCACCGCGGTGATGTCCATTCGCGCACCCTGGCCGGGACGGGCGTAGTATTTCAATCCTTGCAGCAGGGCGGACAGGCCCGTGCCTCCGCCAATGGCGACGACGCGCAGGGGTTCGGTGCTAGACGTAGGACAGGCCTCCTGGCATGTCTGAGCGGGCTTTCAGCCGGCTCCTAACAGGTTGCGGAAAAAAAGCTCCACCAGACCGCTCCCTCACGGTCGCGGCTCGGTAAGTTGCGGCTCGATAAGTTGCTGTAGACAGGCGCACGCAATTCTGAGCCGCGCGCGTTAGCAAGCGGTCCCTGACATTTTTCCGCAGCCTGCTAGATTTTTCTCTCCGGATAAACCAGCCGGGTGAACGCCGGGTGGTCGGCCATTGCCGCGAAATCGGGGTCCTGGCGGGCGGCCAGCCGGTTACGAGGTTGCAAATCGATCGCACGTTTCAGGTTCTCATAAGCCGCCTGCAATTCTCCACCGAGACTCTGGCAGGCGGCCAGCGCGTAGAGCACATGGTCGGCGGCCGAGTCCGCATCCAGAGCGGCCCGCAGGTGTTTTTGAGCGGTTGGGAGATCGCGGGAATTGATCAGCGTGATGGCGTAGTTGTAGTGCTCTTCCGGCGTGTTCAGCACCGGGCCGGCGGACTCCGAGCGCTGCTCGCAGATGCGCGCGTGCAATCCGGCGCGGTGGGCCACGGCGCGATCCGCCCCGCCCATCGCCCGCTGAAAAAACTCCCTGGCTTGCGGAAACATGCGCGCATGAAACAGACGCATGCCTTCCTCGAAGGAGTCCATCTGATGGGGTCCCGTGTCGCGAGGCGGCGCGGCCACCTTCCCTGGTTGGCCGTTCCTGCCTTCCTGGGGCGGAGGTTCGGGGACGCTGCGCTTTTCGGCACTCTTCGGCATTGGTATCTTCTTCTTCACGGGCATAACAGGGCCCAAACCTGCGACGCAGTCAGTAAGCCCTTATACCAGACCCGCTGTTCGCACGCAAGGGGTAGTAGTGAAGCGTCTTGCCCTCCCGTTACCCTATTTTGGCGATTATCGCACAATGCGCACGCGGCGTTATACTCAGTGTCGATGAAACGGGTCGCAATATTCTTAATAGCGGTGTGCGCCTATGCGGCGGCGCCCACCAGCGACATCAAAGTGGATCAAGTAGGGTATCTACCCCATTCTCCCAAACTGGCGATGGTGGTTTCCCATACGCTGGCAAAAGAGTTTTCGGTGCGCCGCGCCGGCAACGATTCCGTAGCTTTCCATGGCAAGTTGGCGGAGCCCATTAACGATCCCGATTCCGGCGATCTCATCCAGGAAGCGGATTTCACCAAACTGGACAAGCCCGGTAAGTACTACCTGGAGGTGCCGGGCGCCGGCCGGAGCTGGAACTTCGCCATCGGCCCGGATGTGTTCGCGCGTGCGTTTTACCTGGCCATGCGATCGTACTACGGACAGCGTTGTGGCACCGCCGTGGACCTTGGGCCGGAGTTTCCCGGCTACAAGCACGCCGCCTGTCACCTGGAAGGCGCGTACCATGCTTCCTCTGGCAGGACCGGCCCCCGCCTATCGGCGAAGGGATGGCACGATGCCGGGGATTACGGCCGCTACGTGGTCAACTCCGGCATCTCCACCGGCACCCTGCTGTGGACTTGGGAGATCTTCGGCGACCGCCTGAAACAGGTGCGGCTCAACATTCCGGAATCAGGCAATGGCACCCCCGACCTCCTCAACGAAATCCGTTGGAACCTGGACTGGATGCTCTCCATGCAAGACGACGACGGGGGCGTCTGGCACAAACAAACCAGCGAGCGCTTCTGCGATTTCATCCTTCCCGAGAAAGATAAGCTAATCAGCTACGTCATCGGCACGGGCAAGGAGCCTTATAAGAGTTCCTGCGCCACGGGAGATTTCGCGGCCGTGATGGCCATCGCCGCCCGCGTCTACCGGCCCTTTGACGCAGCCTATGCGGACAAGTGCGAACGCGCCGCGCGCCAGGCGTGGGTCTGGCTGGAGAAGTATCCCGACGTGCGGTTCCGCAATCCTGCGGGCGTCGAGACGGGAGAGTACGGAGATAGCGACTGCGCGGACGAACATTTGTGGGCCGCCGCCGAGTTGTCGCGCACCACCGGCGACCAGACCTACGAGCGCTACTTTCTGGAGCATTTCGGCGCGTTCCGCAAAACGGTGAAACCGAATGGGCCTCCCGGTTGGGGGGATGTGGCGCCGCTGGCGCTATGGAGCTACGCGCTGGGGCACGGGAAGAACGCCGATGCGGTAGCCGCCATCACGCAGGATTCGGTGAGCGCGGCGCAGCAGATCGTGGAACGCTCCAGCCGCCATCCATACCGCATCAGCCTGACCCCGGCGGATTACATCTGGGGATCGAACGGTGTGGCCGCCAACTACAGCCTGCAGCTTTTAGTGGCCAACGCGCTGCGGCCCGATCCGCGGTTCGTGGAAACCGCCCAGGACAACCTGCATTACCTGCTGGGCCGCAATACCTTTTCGCTATCGTGGGTGACGCAGGTGGGGGAGAACCCGTATCATCATCCGCACCACCGGCCCAGCGCGGGTTTGGGGCTGGCGGAACCTTGGCCGGGGCTGCTTTCCGGAGGTCCCAATCGCGGCCGCCAAGATGCGGCGATGAAGAAGTTGCGGAATGGTCCCCCCGCGAGGATGTACCTGGATGAGCAGGCTTCGTACGCCAGCAACGAGGTGGCGATCAATTGGAACGCACCGCTGGTGTTCGTGTTGGCGGGGGCGTTGGGGGGGA